>Ga0233414_10000312_pt1 | contig 20805 bp, 26 predicted proteins | sample Na_anoxic_10_MG_FD_189020 | JGI IMG/M metagenome (GOLD analysis project Ga0233414, IMG submission 189020) | Seawater microbial communities from Saanich Inlet, British Columbia, Canada - Na_anoxic_10_MG | ecosystem: Environmental > Aquatic > Marine > Inlet | place: Canada: British Columbia... | reverse complement strand
TGGATGTTTGTTTATACAATCCTTGTATTCCTTTCTGCAAACACAGCTGGGACTATTGGAATTGGCGCTGGTTCTAATTGGTACGAGTTCACTTGTGAAATTACAAGTGATTTTGACTAGGATAATTATTTTTAAAAATAACAACATGAGATCTTTATTTTTTGTATGCTTTCTAGCTATAGTCCTCTGTCTACCTCTCTCCTTAAACTCGAACATTTTTGAGCTTAATTCAGCCCTTGCTGTTAACAACACCCACAGCTACACGAATCCTTTGACTGTCACCAGTTTTTCTGGTTGGTTTGGAAATTTACTTGTACAAATCCAAGGTATTGTCGGTTGGCTTGCAGTGGTTATGATTATTATTGGTGGACTAGTTTATGTAACTTCAGGAGGATCACCGGCTCAAACAGCAAAAGGGAAAGCTATTGTCTTAACATCTCTTATTGGATTTGCTGTTGCAGTCGCAGCACCTTCACTTCTAAAAGAGGTCAAAGACATCGCAACCCTTGGTGCTGGTGGAGGTCCTCCTACGGCAATTTCAGGTGCTAAAACAATCCAAGAAATTGTGACCGACGTAATGCAATTTCTCCTAGTACTGGTGGGCGTGTCCTCTGTTATCAGTTTTATTATCGGAGGTATTATGTATATCACTTCAGGAGGCGACCAAACAAAGGCTGACAGTGGAAAAAGAGTTGTCACATACTCGATTATTGCAGTTTGTGTCTCTGGTGCTTCTTTGATGATTATCAAGCAAGTATTGGCTCTGCTGAGTTAAGAAACTATTACTATCTTTCAAAAATCTTTCTAATGAAAAAAACTTTGAAAAAATTATCCTCAAAAATAAATGGGGACAAACTTTTTTTAGTTTCCAATATTTTATTTTGGAGCGCGATTTTTTTGACATTTTTTGTAACAGGAATTCAAAATCTTGACCCTGACTTTGCTTGGCATCTTCGAGTTGGTGAAGAAATATCAATCACAAGACAAGTGCCTTCCATCGAGAAATATCTATTCCCTACTCTCGGAGAACATTGGGTTGATCATGAATGGTTGAGCAATCTTTTGCTTTTTAATATCTATAGTTTTTTTGGAAACTTTGGGTATTGGTCATTAGGCATCATCTTTGCATTAATAGCTCTCGGGACAGTCAGTTTAGTTGCTAAAATAAATCGTAAATATTTTGTCGCCGAACTTCCTCGTTGGGATTTTTTCTTCCTTAACACAGTTTTTACAACTCTCGCGACACTTGCTCTCTTGCGTTCATATGGAATTCGCTTGCAAGTTATGACTTGGCTTTTTTTTGTTTTGTGTTTTTGGCTTTATTTTAAAATAGAAAAAGAGCGTAAATTAAAATATTTATGGGCATTCCCCGTTCTTTTCTGTTTATGGGCAAATCTGCATGGAACATTTGTTTTGGGCCTTGCTATTTCCTTGCTGCTGCTCGCTTTTTTATTTTACAAAAACAAAGAAAAGGTATTGCGTGTCAAAATAACCATTGCTGGATTTTTAACAATTTTTTCAACACTACTGACTCCCTATGGGATTGAACTATGGAAATTAATTGCTGGTGAGTATACTCAAAACACTTCTTATCTAGTTAGAATATTCGAATGGCTTCCTCTGTATGCAGCCCCCTACATTGAGTGGTATGCTACTTTCTATTTATCCCTGATTATTTTTGTCTTCTTAATATCCCTGATTCTTAAGACTCTACCTAAAAAACCTAGTGTTTTGCTTTATTCTATTTTTGTTATTTTTACGTTACTTATTTCAGTTAAATCTCGTCGTTTCATCTCAATGTTTGCTTTATGCTCATTTCCTTTCGCCATCTTTGCAATCTCAAAAATGCTCGATGGGAAAATAATCAAAAAATATTTTGGGATCATTGTATGCATAATCGCACTACCTATTATATGTAATAAATTAGTATACGCTTCCACTGTTCCAAAAAATCTTTTGATTCAAAACACCCCAATGGCTCCATACAAGGCAGTCGCATTTTTAAAAGAAAACAAACAATTACATCCTTACAATATCTATAATAAATATGGCTGGGGGGGGTACTTAGTGTGGATGTGGCCAGAAAAACTGCACTTTATTGATGGAAGAATGCCACAAAAACCATTAACAGATGGAACCTCTTTTATAGAGGAGTACCATTTATTCAGAGAAGACGCTATTCTAACGAAAGAAAAATTGACTCAATATGATATCAAAATAGCTCTTCTTTCTCAAGAACGTTCAGTTGCCGACTCTCTGCCGAGTTATCAAAAATTTATTCTTAAATATCTCTTTTCTGTTGATATCAAAGACTTTGAAGGAACAGACACCCTGAGAGAATATTTAGAAAAAAACTGGAAAGAGATTTATGCTGATGATTTCAGTGTAGTTTATATAAGTCCTGAAATAGAATAGCTATTCAAAAAATTTAAAAAATAAAAAACTTGTGCTATACTTACTAGTATCAAATAAGTCTTTAGTCAAAACAAAAAAGTGAAAAAAATGATTCACCCAACCTCCCTAGCGTTTATTGTGCTGTCTTTTTTGTTTTTAACTTCTCACTTTGCTCTAGCTGGTACATATAGCTCCGCAGCAGATGGAGGTGGTTTAAATAATCCCCTCCTTATTTCAGACAGCATAACGGCTTTTTTTGAAGAAGTGATGCTACACTTGCAAGGAATAATAGCATTTCTGGCAGTTATGTTTATTGTTATCGGAGCAATTCTGTACATGACGGCTGGAGGAAGTCAGGCAATGGCTACCGCGGGTAAAGTATGCGTTACTAGCGCAATCATCGGTCTTGTGCTTGCCGGTGCTGGACCTTCCTTTTTATACCAAATTAAATTCTCGGTTTATGGCGATGTAAATGCTGCGGTTCCAACGGATATCGCTGCTGCACCAACGCTTATAGCCATCATAGGAAGGGTTTTAACCTTTCTCTTGTCAATCACTGGCATCCTTGGTATAATAGGTTTAACAATTAGTGGCTTATTATATCTGTTAGCATCTGGTGACAGTTCACAGGCACAAAAAGCTAAAGAAGCTGTTAAATATTCCCTTGGTGGAATTGCAATAGCTGGTGCCGCACTGATAATAGTAAGACAAATAATCCTCTTATTGACCTAACGAGAGGACTCAAACAAAAAAAGATAGATACATATCATAATATAAAAAAATAATACTAGAAAGACGGGTGAAAATATGAAATTAACAAAAAAACATTTTTTAGCGTTTAGTGTTGCACTAGGGCTCATGATGGTTCCAGTATTTGTTCAAGCAGCAGCAGCAGCTCCTGGAGGTACAGGAGGTTGGCAAATTAATCGAAATATGGCTTCCACTGGATTAAATAATACGAGTGTTGCTCAAATTATTTTCACTATCCTGCAGTGGTTGCTTCTAATTTTGACATTCTTAGCTGTTATGGGATTCGTAATCTCTGGTATTATGTACATCACAGCTGGAGGATCAGATCGAGCAGACGAAGCGAGAAAGTGGCTTACTTACTCCATTATTGGTATCATTGTTGCTCTTCTAGGTTACGTTATGACTACATTCATTTCTACTATGATTGGCGGACAAGTACAGCAAGAAGGCTAGTAGGTTCTCTTCAAAAATAAAAAATAACAAGCTATTTATAGTTTGTTATTTTTTATTTTAATTGCTATAATTTAGAAAATAGCTCTTAAATTTAAAAATGAAAAAAAATATAAAAAAAATAGCTTCAACCTTTTTTTTATTAAGCATTCTCACTTCTCCACTTTTAGTTTCTGCTCAATTTATTGTCGAAGAAGAACGTGAAGTTCCATCAACATTCGCACAGCAAGGATTAAAGACATTAAACACTACCATTGGTGCTATTAATATTTTTTTGGGAATATTCTTTCTAGTCTCTATTATTGGATTAATTGTTGCTGGTATTCGATTTATAATCGCAGGGGGCAGTGAGTCAATGCTAAACTCTGCTCGTAAAATTTCTATTGCCTCCGTTGTAGGAATAATATCTTCTCTTATAGGCTATCTTTTGATAAATACTATTAAACATTTTATAATATAATTATGAGAAAAATAACCAAGACAATCCTAGCAACAATGGTCTGCTTTTTGCCCTTATTTCTTTTCTTGGTACAAATCCCTTCTGCGTCAGCAGCCGCTGGTTGGCAAGTAGGCTATAACCTTGCGCGAGATGGTTCAGCTCTTCCAGAAAATCAGGTCCAGGTGGTTGTCTTTGTTTTGTTGCAATGGTTGCTACTTATTTTTACTTTTATCTGTGTGATTGCTTTTGTTTTGGCTGGTATGATGTTTCTAACGACAGGCGGCGACGCTCAACAAGCTGCTACTGCTAAAAAATATGTTCAGTATGCAACGATTGGCGTTGCAGTTGGAATCTCTGGCTATGTTGTCATAACATTCGTCAGCACTTTAATGTCAGGGCTAGTCCAAACAGAAGGATAATTATATAATTTGCAAAAAATAACCATTGAAATCTTATGAAAAAAATAACTTCTACACTGCTACTCTTATTGTTTATTGTCTTCGGTTTCGGGCTTGTTGGTTTTTCAGCCGCCAGTGTTTCTGCTGCAGGAATAACAATCCCAACAGGTACTGGTCTGCCAAATGTAACCGACACAACGGGTCAAGGTCCGGTTGTGCAAGTTGTCCTTAATTTCATGGCATGGCTACTTGGGATCTTTATGTTACTCGCTGTAATAGCCTTTGTTGTAACAGGAATTCAATATCTAACTTCAATGGGAGACCCCTATAAAGCTGAAGGGGCAAAGAAAGCTTTTATCTACTCTGTTACTGGCGTTGCTGCAGTCGGTGGAGCGTTGGTGTTGATCAATACAATTGATGCTCTTTTGCGCTAGAGGAATTTTCAATATTAAAGCCCCGTTTTTCCAAAAGGAAAAACGGGGCTTTTGCTGTTTTACAGCTTTAATAATCACTTCTTTTTAAGTTTCAGTCTATACTTCACATGCGGGAAATCTCCTAAAATTGCACCCTTGGGCACAAACAACATTTGTTCAGCTCTGCTTTGCAGCCGCAATTCAGAACCACTTCTAATTAATGCTACATTCTTGGGAATTCCAGGTTGACCACCTTTAATACTTCCTCTGAACTTTTCGGTCGGTCTTTTTGTGCTACCAATTCCAATTACGTTTGTGAAAAAACGTGCTCCAGCCTCCCCATTTCTTTCATTGAATTGAAATAATGTTGCTCTAGGAAAATTAATTGATGCGTTACCTTCACTGAAACGAAACCCCCAGGCCTTATCGAAAATAATTTTATTCTCGAATTCTGGACCAATTTTAGGGATTGTGAAAAAAACCATCCCAGCATCACCAATTTCAGCTCTAGCAATGTGTACTTTATTTTCTTCACCATGAAAAAAATATTGATACCCACTATAACCGAAATATCCTAGCACTAAAAGTAAAACTATTGTTGTGAATCCACCCCAGTTAAACCAACCTGTTAACCAGGTTGGGATTTTAAGTCTTGGCAAGGAAAGTATACCCTCACCTCCAGAACTTGTTTTACTACCAATTAGCGCAAAAGATATAATTGCTATAATTGATATTACTAGCCCTATTGTAATGACAGTTGTCATTGTGACCCCCCTCTCACCCCTCTTATTGCAGGGATAAGTTGCTCAACTAAAGTTTTGATTTCACTTAAATCAGCCAATCCAAAGACTTTTTTCTCTTCTGTGGAGAGTCCTTCTGTTAGCTTAAGTAGTTGGGATTGCTTTTCTTGACCTAATTCAGGATACATAAGCTTGAATTTTTTGCTGATTTCATCAAATCTTTTCATTTTCATCTTAGCCTTTTCTTTCTTTAGTTCCTCTACTAGAACGTCAGCACGGGCTGCAGCGATTGCTTCTATGGGATCAATACGATCAATATTAACTGCGGTGATTTCAACTCCATAGCGATGATCAGAAACAGAAACCTTTTTTTCCCAAAGTATCCTATCCACTACCGCTCCCGCTCTGTTGGTGACTTTCTGAGGCTCTTTAAAGGCCATTGCGATGCTTTCATTAATGTCAGCTTTCAGCATAAGAGCTTGCTCTAGCTTTGATGCAATAAGCTTGCGAACCAAAACTTGATCAGTTATTGCGCTCATGCCAATCTCAACCTCCTTCAAGGAAATAGCTAATGCGCGATAGGCGCAAAAATCTGATCGTCTAAATTGTACATTACCAGAAACAACCACAGCACCTCTTTTAACATCATATCGCTGATTTTCGATTCTCAGTGTCATGACGTCTCTTTTCAATAAATAGATTTTATGCCAAGGCCATTTAATGCTAAGCCCTTCTGTCGCAGGTCTTTTAAGTGGAACTGAACAATTAAATTCATCTTTTTCCACATTAAATCTGCCGATAATCAAACTTTCTAAAACAGAAACTTGCGCCGCAGGTACTCGATAAATCACTGTGCGCACGATTACAAATATTGCAATACTCACGATAACAAGCAAGACATATGCCTCAATTGAGGATGTATCAATCATAATTCCTATAATTGAAAAACCCCACAAAAGAATCATGAATATCACAAAAACCACGAAAAACATCTTTAAACCATTTTCAATTTTTTGCATAACTTCTCTCCTCTGCTGATTTTTGCGTCCTTGGTTTGATGGACTTTATAAACTTAACTTAATTTTCAAATAACTTTGTAAAAGAGATTTTTATTCCTTTTTTACATTATTAAATTATAGCATTTTTTATGAATTTTGTCAATGTTTACACCTACCAGTCCTCTTTGATTTCCCTTTTAATATTTGATCTTTTAATCTATAATGTAGTTATATTCGCAAAAATATTAACAAAAAATAATGCAGAGTTTTTATATTGTGCTAATTGGCTTATTTACCTTGTTTTCAGCTGATAGTGCCCAGGCCTATCTAGATCCTGGAACTGGAAGCTTTATCTTCCAACTGGCGATTGGTGCTATCCTTGGCGGAATTGTAGCCTTGAAACTAAGGTTTAAGCAAGTGAAAAATTTCGGCTTATCTCTATTTAAGGGGAAAAAGGTAGAATCTAAAGAGAATCTTAAAAAAAGCTAGTTTATGGTTACAAAAATCAAAAGCTCTTTTCGCGACCCAAGCGGGTTTCTTTTTCAAGAAAAGGGTGTCTTATACCGAAATATCGACAAGTCCTACCGAAAAAACTATAATAAAATGCTTTCTTCAGGTATTTTGGAAGAGTTTTGGAAAAACAATCTCCTAGTCAAGCACAAAGAAGTTGGTATAAAAAAACAAAACTCCTCAACATTCAAAACAATTTCCCCGGAAATAGTTCCCTTTATCTCGTATCCTTATGAGTGGTGCTTCTCACAGCTTAAGGATGCCGCTCTTTTGACCTTAAAAATGCAAAGAATGGCACTTTCTTTTGAAATGACACTAAAAGACGCTAGTGCTTTTAATATCCAATTCAAAAACGGAAAACCAATCTTTATTGATACTCTCTCCTTTGAAGTCTATGAAAATGGCTCTCCCTGGATAGCCTATAAACAGTTTTGCCAACATTTTCTAGCGCCACTAACTTTAATGTGCTACCAGGACCTACGCTTAAATCAGCTCCTTAAGACCTTTATTGACGGTATTCCACTCGATCTAGCAAGTTCTCTTTTGCCAAAAAAATCTTATTTAAAGTTTTCTCTACTTACGCACATCCATTTGCATGCAAAAACGCAAAAACACTATGCAGACAAACCAACAAAAAGTCGCATAGCCAGAACAGTTAAAATGAGTAAAAACGCTCATCTAGCTCTTATTTCAAGCTTAGAGAATGCAGTAAAAACCTTAAAACCAGCCAAAATAAAGACTGAGTGGGGTAATTATTATAAAAAAACAAACTATTCTGATAACTCTTTCTTACAAAAAAGGAATGTCATTAAAAAATTCCTAGAAAAATCAGGAAAACCCAGAAATGTTTGGGACTTAGGCAGCAATACTGGTTCTTTTAGTAGAATTGCTTCTAATATGGGAATTTCCACTGTTTCCTTCGACATCGACCCTATTGCTGTTGAAAAGAACTACCTTCTAACAAAAAAACAGCGAGAATCTGATATTTTGCCATTAGTGTTAGATCTAACCAACCCAAGTCCAAGTATTGGCTGGGCACACGAAGAAAGAATTTCCCTGCAAAAAAGGGCAAATTCTGATTTAATTATGGCATTAGCACTTATCCATCATCTTTCTATCTCAAACAATCTCCCATTTGAAAATGTGGCTGAATATTTTAGCAAACTAGCAAAAAATCTAATCATTGAATTTGTTCCAAAGTCTGACTCCAACGTCAAAAGACTACTTTCAACAAGAGAGGACGTCTTTCCAAAATACAATGAAAGGTATTTTGAAAAAGCTTTTTCAAAATACTACAAGATAAAAGACAAAACTAAATTGAAAGATTCGGAAAGAACTCTGTATTTAATGACAAAACTCTAAAAAATGAGCAGTTCTCAAAACAAAAAAAGGTTCATCAATTTTCATCCATACCTTTTTTCTCTTTTCTCAGTTCTCTCGCTTTACACTTACAATAAGGATTTGCTGAGCCCAGCTCATGCTTTTTGGCCAACAATCTTAGTTTTGTCTTTTACTACAGCGGTGTATCTTTTCATAAGACACTTTATCCAAAATCCTGAAAAGGCTGCTCTCCTTTCTTCTATTCTCTTGTTTACATTCTTTTCCTTTGGACACTGCATAAAACTTCCTTTCTTATCATTCCTACCAATGTTTGATGGAAACCTAAATTATTCTATTGGACTAATTATTTGGCTTCTTTTTATTTTGATTTGCACAATTTCAATTACTAAGTCGAGAAAAAACTTTTGGAGAATTTCTTCTTATTTAAATACTGTTTCCCTTATTTTAGTCGTTATCTCGACTGCTAACATAATTTTTTATGAAATTAGATCAAAAGACATCTCGGAATTGATTACAAAAACAAATAGTTCAATTGTGGCTTCTCCCGAAGAAACTTATCCCGATATTTACTATATTGTTTTAGACGGTTTTGCCCGGCAAGATGTTTTGAAAGAAATCTATAATGTTGATAATAGTAGTTTCATATCCTCATTGGAAGATTTGGATTTTTTTGTTGCTAGCCAAAGCACGGCCAATTATCCTCAAACGTACCTTTCGATTTCTTCCGCGCTCAATCTCCAATATCTTGATGATATAGCCTTAACAATGGGGAAAGAATCAACAGACCGTGGACCTTTGCAAAAAATCCTAAATGACAATCAAGTTTATGAAACATTGAAAAAAAATGGTTACTCTTTTGTATCCTTTCCTTATACTTGGACAGGGACTGCTAACAATCAACACACTGACATTTTTATGCAAAATCAAATTGGATTTGGCGAATTTGGTGATTTATTATTAGATCTTACGCCTGTTTCGATTCTACTTCAAAAAAATCTTCAGTCTGATCAACACCGTAATAAAATTTTGCATGTATTTGAAAAAATGGGTGAAGTCGCAAAAATCAAAAAGCCAACGTTTACCTATACCCACATTTTAGCACCTCATCCGCCTTTTGTTTTTCTTTCAGACGGAAGCCCAACAAAAATAGGTGGGCGGATGTATGGCAATGACGGAAGTCATTATTTTGAACTTCATCCGGATAAAGAAGAATATCGCAATTTATACGCCGAACAAACATCCTTTATAGCTCAAAAAACATTGAAAATGGTAGAAGAAATTCTAACTAACTCTGCTGAAAAACCGATTATAATACTCCAATCAGACCATGGGCCTGGATCAATGCTGGAATGGGAAGACGAGAAAACAACAAACATGAAAGAACGTTTTTCTATTCTCAATGCCTACTATTTTCCAGACACGGAAAAAACTAGTCTATATGAAACAATAACACCGGTTAATTCTTTTCGTGTTATCTTCAATAATATTTTCGATGCAAACTTTGAGCTTCTCCCTGATAAAAATTATTTTGCGCGTTGGAGCACGCCCTATCACCACATCGATGTAACAGAGAGGGTTCAATAGTTTAGTCTTAAAAAAATACTTCTGGAGCTCAGTTTCTCTGAAATATTAATGGTCTTGTAAGTAAAAAGGGTTGCGCTATATTATAACGCTACCCTTTTTCTCTCCTATTTTATTCTGTAAGCTTTGCCACTTCCTTCATTATCTTTTCAGAAAATGCTTTTTCAGTTCCCTTGAAATCAGCGAAAGAAAGTGCTGTTCCAATGCGAATATCAATCTTACGACCAGAAAGTTTTGGACCTCTTCTGTCCCATGACCAAACCTCAAAGGCCCCTTTAATTCCTACTGGAATGATTTTAACATTAGGAACTTTTTGAGCAATTCTGCCAAATCCAGGATACGGATCACCAATTTTACCAGTTTTTGTTCTTGTCCCTTCTGCAAATAGCACCACAGGGAGATTCTCGTCGGTAAGCAATCTCATTGCCTTGGAAATTGATTTTCTATCCGCTCGAATATGCCCCATCGGCGAAAGAAAAAACTTCCAAAGAGGCATGTCGAAGTAGCGAGTTTTTACAAAAAAGGTTAAGTTTTTAACTTTCTTAAGTGCAAAAATCACTAGCATGAAATCAAGATATGACTGATGGTTAGGAACAATAAGATATTCACCTTCATCAGGAATATTTTCCAAACCGTTTACCTCTCTAAGCCACAAAAAAGCAGCTAAACGTGAAACTAGATTCTTTAAACCCCAACAATAGAACCTTCCTTTAGCTGAGGAATTTTCTGGATACTTGCTTCTGTTTTTTCCAAAAAAATTCCCTCTCATAAACTCACTGAAGCTCTCTTCTTCGTTGACCCATCCAATCATAGTTTGGAAGCCATACAAGGCCATTAGACCTACTCCTAGGAAAGCACTGATCGCTTCCTTAATATAGACAAAAAAATTTTTCTTTTCCTGACTATTGTTCATGACTGTCCTCCTCTCTTCCCTCTTAAAGGTTTCTGATTCTTACTTAAAGAACTATTGAAGTTTCAAAGTAGCATAAATACCGATAAACTACAACTATTGAACATAGTATGGAAAACGTACCTGCCAAAAATTACGCTTTGGCAAAGTTGGCTTCATTACAGAATTAACATATTGCCATTCTATTTCATCAATCGGATTATAATTCAATTCAAAAGCCTTTTTAAATCTTTTTTCGTTTAATAAATATGTGCCGACTTTTGAGTTATGAAAAGAAATCTCTCCTTTATTCTCTTTTTGTGCAAAAATAAAACCTTCCTGTGAATCAAAAATAAAGCTGTGGATATACTCATCAATCATATTTTCCAACTCTTCCCCTTTTGGTCTTTCTTCGTATTCTTCAAAGATATATTCCATTGCCAAAATTCTGGCTTGCTCATTATCTTTCTCTAACTGAGATATATATGGGACAACCTTGCCAAACCCAGCGGCTGCAACTGTGTATGCATACTCTTTCCAGGGAGATTTTCCATCTTCAATTATCTGTAAACCTTCACGATTAAATTTTGTATACGAGGTCATTCCAGGAGCATCTAACACAATAAAGCCATCATCATTAAGGCGATTTCTTACAAAGCTATAGAATTCTCTGCTATATAATCTAGACGTATTATAATCAACAGGCATTGGAAAATCCATATAAATGGCATCGAATTTATCTTCTGAATTCCTCACAAAAGTATATGCATCGCCAACTCTAAGATCCACTCTGTTATTGAAAAAAGCTCCTTTATTCATGGATAGGAGTAAGGAGTGCTCTTTAGAAAGTCGTATCATTTCACTGTCGATGTCTATTTGAATAATTTTTTCGATTTCCTTGTATTTCAAAAGTTCCCTTGTGAGCATCCCATCCCCACCCCCAAGGATTAAGACATTTTTAGGGACCATATCGGTTGCTAAAATTGGAACATGTGCAAAATATTCATGATAAATTTCCTCTGTCCCTGAGTTGAATTGCCAATCTCCATTTAAATACAATTCTTTTCCGAGCGGGAATTCCGGTTCATAGAGAAGTTTGTCTGTATAGGCATCCATTACAATATTTGCAGCACTAAAGCTTTGCCCATCTATTATGTCTATCTTTTGATATGCAGAACGATACGTTTCAATCTCTGGGGCATTTTCAAGTAATGAAAGTATGCTTTTAAAATCATACAACGCCTGAGGATAGTAGTAATATTTTTTAGTAAAATATTTTTCAATTTCACCTGAAAATAAAACGCCTAGTGATAAAAATCCGATTAAAAAAAATCCGATTGCTAAATTTCCATTCTTGTTTTTTTGTTGCTGCAGAAAAACCTTTCCTATATATATAGCTGCGAGCATGTTTATAATTGCAACTAAAAATCCAACTGCTATTATTTTAAGCGTAGAAATTAAAAAAAGTGGAAACAAAACAGCCCCTAGCAAAGAGCCGAAATAATCCACACCCAAAACCCTGTTGGTAACTTTTTTTTCTGATGAATACTTATTCGCAATCTTCATAAGCATTGGTAGTTCAAATCCGCTCAAAAAACCAATCACAAAAACAATTGCCTGGCTACCTAATAATATAAAGAAGAAGGCCATCTTAGCGCTTCCATGAGCCAAAAAATACATATCAATAATTTGAACAAAATGCATCAAGCAAACAGCTAGTCCACCGAATAAAGCTAGTGACAGTTCAACTAAAAAAAGTTTTTTTATAACATTTTCCTGTCTCACTTTTCCACTCAAAATTGCACCGAGTCCTAATGAACCTAAAAAAACTCCGATGGTAATGCTATACCAAATAATTGCATTCCCAGCGATTAATGAGATTGTGTGTGCTAAAAGTAATTGATAAACAATACTGCAAAAAGCAACTACGAAGGTTAACACATAAATTCTGTTTAGGTTTTTCTTCTTTCCTTGAGTCTCTTTCTTTTTCTTTTGCTTATTTTTTCTATTTCTCATTTTCTAAAATTTTATTTCAAATAAATATTTATCATCATCTCGTTTATCTTTTCCGCAAAAACAAAGGTCATTGCTAGTACTAAAAATAAGCAAATCTGCAAACCAAATAATTTCTTTATAAAATATTGTTTCTTTTCTTTTGCTCCCCATTGCAGATAAAAAATAATTCCAACAATACAGTTTAAAAAACCGATAAAAAAAGTCGTTTGCAATAAGCCAAATTTTGGATAAAAAATAAGCGCGAAAACAAGAGATCCCACAAAAGCACCTAGATAATCAATACCTAATATTTTCCCGTCTTCATTGTTATTTTTTTTATCTTGGATATTTAATGCCATTAAAAGAGGAATTTCAAAACCAGTTAGGATCCCAATTATTAGTATCAAAAATAGCGCGAGTATTAAAAAAGCCATTCCTTCACCCAAAAAAGAATGTGCGAAAAATAAAAAAATTGGCGAAAAGCCACCAATAACAACCAGGAGAGTTTCTATTGTCATAAAAGATATTGTTTTGCGTTTTACTATTTCACCCTCTGCGATCATCGCTCCAACACCCATAGCAAACATATAAATTCCGATTGTCACACTGAAGCGCAAAATAGTGTTTCCTAAAAATAATGACAGCGCCTGACCAAGAGCCAACTCATATGCAATACTACAAAATGCCACCACAAAAGTAAGTACATATAACAATTTTTGTTTATTCACTTTTTTCATTTTCACTTTTTATTTCTTTCCACAAAAAACTCTGCGATTTTTTTTGATATTAAAAAACTAAGCGCAAAAGTTATTTCCCAAAATAATAAATTTTTAATCAAAAAATATTTCAGATAACCGCTTCCGGGATTTGAGGCGTCACAAGCATAAAAAACACAATTTATATTTTCTTCTGGCACAGTTAATAAGAATGTTGCTGTTAAAAGAACAAATCCATAAACTAAAATTGGGATCAAAGCTTTTTTACTAAATCCCAATTTCCAAACTCCAAAGAAAGAAATTGGGATCACAATGGTGTGCAAATTAACAGAAAGCCAGAAAACAGTTGACCCATATCCAGCTAACTCAGCCGTTCTACCTGCGCCCATTCCAATTTGCTCCAAAAGAAAGTCTAGGATCCAACGAAATTGCGCAGGAACTGCCATGGTGAAGGCTAGTGTTACCATGATTTTGTTGCGAAAAATAAGTCCTAATCCTAAAATAACTGCCGTAAAGTCACAAAACCAAAGCATTTCAGTTGGGTCCTGCCAACGTACAAAGTTCACATATTGATTTGCAAGAACACTTCCAACCACAAATAGGCCTAGGAAGAAGAATTTATCAAATTTTATTTTCTGCATTTTTTGATTATCTTACGGGCTTTTTAGTGCTCTCAAAGTCTTTTAATTATACCAACTTCTAACTTTTGAGCAAGTTTCAAAAAGATAGCTTTTTTGTTGTTTCTTGGATCAAAAACACCTCTCTCGCTCTCATTATTGTCTAGCACTTGATTTTCAAGACCTCTTTGCTGCACTTGCCTATAAAAATAATTACATCTGCTTAGAAGCGAATTTTGATGCTTATGGTTTTTTACTTTCCAATATCTAACGGCTGTCTCTTTAGAAAAACAAAAGAGCACCTCTTTAAAGTGCTCTTTTGTTTTTATCATTGCTAGCGTCCTTACTTGTTTACCTTCTTAAGTTCTTTTTGCAACCTCTCGATATGATCTTGAGTTTCTTTGTTTAATTTTTGCAAAACCTCTTTTACAGTTTTTTGATTGGGTATAAAGATTTCAAAACATTTCTGTTCCAAAAAAGATTGCTCTACTCTCAAGGCAATCTCTAAAGCTTCCATGTGAGATAAATCATTCTCCTTTGCTTGCTCAATGCCGTCTTGTACAAAATCAGCAACATATTTAATTGCTCCTCTAGCAAAGTTATTGTCTTCGAAAACATCTTCCTTGCCACTATATGCGTTTCTAATCTCTATGGCATGTTGGATTTCCTCCTTTGACAATTGCTCCCAAAAAACTTTTCTCTCAGGAAGCTTTTGCGAATAAATACGATAAAGTTTACTAATTTTAAGTTCGTTGAGCTCAAATAAGTCAAGAATTAAGTCTGATTGAAAATTCATACTTTTTTGATTATTTATTATTCGCCTTTATTATAGTCTAAACTGGAACCTTTACAAGCAAATTTCTATTTGCAAAGAAATTTTATTTAAAAAAGCTACTTTTACAAGTAGCTTTTTTAGTAGATTACAAAAAAATAGGGTTATTTACTGTTCGGATTATTAGTTGGTCCCCATCCACACCCTATCCAAACCCCATCACCTTCAGTGCCAATCAAAACACACATCATACCGCTATTCTCCTTATCTTTCAAGGCAAAACCTGATGACTGAGTTCCAGCTGGTGGAGCAAAGGTAAACCCAAGTCCTCCAGTGTCCGCTCCTAAATCCAGAAAGTATTCTTGCAGCTTGTCAAAGTCTTTAGCAGAAAGGTCTTCTGCTGTGAAGCTTTTAGCTTTTTGAAGTTTTAAGCCCACCCTCTCTGCTGTCCACGAAACTTCATCATCTTTAATTTTAGAAAAATCTAAATCAGTTTCTTTTTCAAGATCAATGAGAAATTTGGCGACTGTATCCTTCTCAACTCCCTTTGCCAATTTGGAAGACTTGTCCTCTTTCTTAGAACCTTCTTTTTGGCTTTTTTCTATTTTCACATCAACACCCATTCCATCTTCATCGGGAGTTGCAACTATAAAGGACATAACTATCACTACAGCTCCTAGAAAAATTATCTTTCCCAACGCCAATAAACCAGAGGTTACATGCACCCAAGTCCATCTAAGGAAAATTGCCCATATCAAGACACCTATGATTGTCCCAAATGACCAACCGGATCCCCAGAAAGCAAGTAGGAAAAAAACTCCAATCGCCAATAAAAACCAGAAAATTATCTTTCCAACTGTATTTTTACTTTTCTTTGCTGCTGGTTTAATGTTTTTCTTTATTTCTTTTTTTCTTTTTTCAGCATCAATCTCTTCTTCACTTTGATAAAGCTCTGATTCTATTTCCATATCAACCATTTTTTTTGCATCTCCCTTAGCAGCAAACCCGCCTACTCTCAATATACCTAATTTTTTTAGCCAGTAGATAATTTTGTCCATATTATTTCTTTATTTATAAATATTTTAACTTTATTTTATCAGAAAAATACTCGAAAGCCTAATTTTGCTTGATTTCCCTTCAACTTTACTAAAAAAATAAAACCAAAACTGAGTGTTTTGGTTTCGCTTTGCACGGGTGGAGAGAATCGAACTCCCGCTAGAGGTTTTGGAGACCCCTGTACTGCCACTATACTACACCCGCAATAAACCATCTGAATGGTTTATTTATCTATAAACTGACTATTTTATCTTCTTACCTTCATTGTGCACAGTGTGTGTTTTGCACTTTGGACAATGTTTTTTCAACTCAAGTTTCTCTTGAATCTTTTTCTTATTTTTGAAAGTATAGAAATTTCGATTTCCACACTCAGAGCATTTTAGTGTTGTTAGTGTATCTTGAGACATATCTTTAATTTATAAATTTCTTAATTTTACGCAATCTTTACTTGAATTGAAGGATTCATAGTAGAAGTAATAGAAACTGACTTAAGTAATCTTCCCTTAAGAGTCGCTGGTTTATTTTGTTGCACTTCCTTGATAAATACTTCGAAATTTTCCTTTAATTGGTCCTTTTTGAAAGATCTTTTTCCAATTACTTGATGGATGTTTGCTCCGTTATCATTCTTAAAACTAGCTCTTCCGCCTTTAAGGCCTGCGATCAAAACATCAATTTTTGGTCCGACTGTTTGAGTTTTTGGGTTTGGCATAAGCCCTCGAGGTCCGAGAACTCTAGCAGCTTTAGCAAGTTTTGGCATCATCTCTGGTGTTGTCACTGCGATGTCAAAATCAATTTCTCCACCTGCAACAATTTTTTCAATCAACTCAGTTCCTGCAATAATATCAGCTCCTGCAGCTTTTGCTTCCTTTTCTTGAGTTTCAGTAAAAGCAGCGATTCGCTTTGTTTTACCTGTCCCATGTGGCAAATCAACTGTTGCTCGAACTTGTTGATCTGACTTTGTTGGATTGATGTTCAATCGAACATGTGCTTCGACTGATTCATCAAACTTTGGTGCAGAAAATTTTTCTAAAATTTCCAATGCTTCTTCGATTGTGTATTCTGCCTTCTGGTCATAACCTTCGACTACACTTTTATACCTTTTTCCTCTTCTCATAATATTGTGGTGCGGACAGATATCGCGAGATATCCTCCCACAGCGTATTATTAAATTATTATAAACTATCTTCTGAATTATTTTTCAACTTTAATCCCCATTGATCGAGCTGTTCCTGAAACGATTTTTACTCCTGCTTCAACGTCGTTTGCATTCAAATCAGCCTTTTTCTTTTCAACAATTTCCTCAACTTGAGCTCTTGTTACAGTCCCTGCTTTGTCGGTCAACGGATTTGCAGCACCTTTTTTAATATTTGCTGCTTTTTTCAATAACTCCGCTGCTGGAGGAGACTTTAAAACAAAATCAAAACTTCGATCGTCATATACACTAATTTCAACTGGAACGATATCCCCCATTGATTCTTTTGAAGCTTCGTTAAAACGAGTACAAAAATCCTGAATATTCAATCCGTGTTGTCCAAGCGCAGGTCCTACTGGAGGAGCTGGGTTAGCTTGTCCCGCCTTGATTTGAAGTTTAATTACACTTGCTACTGTTTTTGCCATATTCGTAAATTACTTTCTTTAAAATTCGCTTAAATCTTTTTAATCTGTAGGAAATCTAATTCAACTGGGGTTTCTCTTCCAAAGATACTAACCAGAACTTTAATTTTTCCTTTTTCATTGTCAATTTCTGAAACCTTTGCATCAAAATTCTTGAATGGTCCATCAATAACTTTGACTGACTCACCTTTTTCAACATCAAGTTTATACTTAGGTTCACTTGTCCCCATTCTCTTTTTGATACCACCAATTTCTTCTGGATCAACTGGTGTTGGAGTTGTTCCGATTCCGATAAACCCTGTTACATTGGGAGTATTTCGAACTACGTACCAAGAATCATCTGTCACAACCATGTTAACAAGAACATATCCTGGAAAAACCCTCTCCTCAACAACATATCTTTTTCCATTTCTAATTTTAATCTTCTTCTCTGTTGGAACAATCACGTCAAAAATTCGATCTTGCATGTTCATGGATTCGATTCTTTGTTTCAAGTTTCGCCTCACATTTTCTTCATACCCACTATAAGTGTGCAGAACATACCAAGCTCTTCCGTGATGTTGTGTTTGTTTAGCCATATAAATATCTTTATTCCTTATAAATGAACAGTACTAATTCCAATTTTAGAAAATAAACTTTTCTATAATTGTTGAAAAGATCTTATCTAAAAATCCTAAAAATAAAGCCACAACGATACTTGCTGAAACCACTATCACTGTATAGTTTATAGTTTGCTTTCGGCTAGGCCAATTGACTTTCCGTAGCTCCACGTATGATTCTTTGATAAACGCGACTGCTTTGTTCATTTTTTTAAAGTTAAACTGTCTACAAACGCCTTTAAAAACTAGCGTGTTTGAAGATAGTCCCATAATTAATCTTCTGTTGAAATTTTTGGTTTAAAAAACAGCCTCTCGGCGATTTCTATCTTTTACTATGTTAATTATACACAAAGAATGGATATTGTCAATGTTCTTTGCTTGATAAATCACCTTACGACATCCCATTCATCATCATTGCCATAAACTTTTGAGAGATTATCGATATCAAATGGATTAGTCTCGATTTCAATCGTGATCATGTTTTCATCAACTACTCCCTCGAATCTTATTGGGAAGAACATATTAAAGTCTCTTCTTGCGCCAGCGTGGAAACCTCCCAAGAAATCCGAGTTAGTTGCCAGAAGGCGTCCGGAGGAATTTCTCAAAAGTGCTTTGACAATAACTTCTTCAAAATCAACGCTCCCTCTGTTTATTACCATTCCCCAAGCCCTAGAAAAATTAGCAGCGCCACCGCCTAGCTCCTCATACCGCCTATCGTTGATAATAAAGTCAGGAGATTCAAAACTTGTGAATTTCTCCCATTTAATATCCTCCATGTCTAACTCAAATTTAATACTCAGTGGTGCGGATTCTAATTCAACCCCTTGAAGTAAAAGCGTTTTTTCTTCGCCAGGCAAGGCAAAGCTAGTTACCCAATTAGGTTGCACAAATTTCTCACCATTTTGAGTTTCTACGTTTACTCTATATTTAAATTCTGAAGCACCGTATTTATTATTTGGGTTCTTCATTACACCAACAAAATCATAGTTATTATCATAACTATAAACCCATTCATATCGATCAATTTTAATTGGCTCCAAGGTAATAAGCTCCGTACATGGTTTGCATGGACCCCCGCAATCAACATCTACCTCACCTTGGTTTCTGCGGCCGTCTTCACAGGAAGGCGTCGATCTAACAATTAAAAATAGCGATCCTCCAACCACAACAAAAAGACCTAGGTAGGCAAATATTAAGCGTGCTCTTTTCCGAGATCTTTTTTGCATTTTTTTGTTTTATTGGACGAAATATACATTCAACTCCGTCATAATATTTCCATTATATCATTTGCTTTCATCCTTGTCGATAAACATTTTTACTTCAAACTTGATTCCTCAGTAGTCCTATTTCGACTATACTATTGGGCTTTTTTTCTTAAAAATTAAAATTTGTGTTATAATTCAGAAAAGTTTAATCTATCTCCAATGAATACAAACAATCTATTGAAGAGTCTTTCGTCTCTGGCCATTTTAGTGCTTTTAGTTTTTCTTTGTTTTGCTTTTGCTGCATCAACAAGGGAGAAAACTAGAAAACTAAACATTATCAAAACCATTCAAGTAGAGAATCCAGCTAAAACTTTTTGCATTGAAAATAGTGGTAAATATCTAGTTATCACCAAGGGTGATGGCTCTCAATTTGGAATTTGCAACTTTGAAGATGGGAGCAGCTGTAAAGCTGATGAATTTTTGATCCAAAGGTGCAGGAAGGGCTCTTTTGCGACGGAGTCCAATGATTTTGGAATAATGGAGATCCTCGAAGAATCTTGTGAAAAAACTTCCACTTGCAAAGTCCCGAGGAAATATTTGGCTCGTTCAGATTGTGCCTATCAAGCAAATTGCCTCAAAGGCAAGTGCACTGTTGTTTGCCCAAGTAAGCAACCATTAGTTGACACAGATTCTTGTGAAAACAACCCCTACGATTTGAATTGTGCTTGCAAGGAGGGTAAAAAACAGCAAGTAGCATGTCCAGAAAATATGACATGTCCAGCCGTCGTTCAGTTTGAGTGTATAAAATAGAAATTGCTTAAACAAAAAGCTCCAGACCAATGCATTGCATGAGTCTGGATTGTTTTGAAACTGATTTTTATTATTGACAAAATACAATTATTTCATCATAATAGAAAGAATACTAAACTCTAGTTATTCAGTTCTTCTTATAATTTTAAAAGGGCTTTTTGCTCAAAAGGTGGTAATTATGTACCATAAAAGTATTTTTTTTATTTTTACGTTGTGTTTATTTTTTTCGTTTTTTCCTGGTCAGAGCGCTTTGGCAAAAAATGTGCCTACGAGTGAGCCTGCTGCTAAGGCGGGTTTTCTCGATCAACTGCCAATCTCAAACCAAAGATTAATTATTGGAGTTGCTGGAGGAGGAGAATCAGCGTTTGGGTTCTCTGATAATAAACTCCGGTCTTACGAATTTTTCATCTTTTCTTGGGGAAAAAATGGCTTATACCGAGCAATTGCTCCTTCCTTTCTGTGTGAATTTCATACTCTAAAAAGGACTGATGTGCAAAAAAGAGTACTGTGCAACTGAT
>Ga0233414_10000307_pt1 | contig 20994 bp, 22 predicted proteins | sample Na_anoxic_10_MG_FD_189020 | JGI IMG/M metagenome (GOLD analysis project Ga0233414, IMG submission 189020) | Seawater microbial communities from Saanich Inlet, British Columbia, Canada - Na_anoxic_10_MG | ecosystem: Environmental > Aquatic > Marine > Inlet | place: Canada: British Columbia... | reverse complement strand
CGAGTTTGATTATAAATTACGTTAATTTAACATCAGGAAGTAGGTTTCAATTCCTGCTTCCCCTAAAAGCTGTAAACGATGTCGTGGCACATTTTCATGTAAACGATGTCCTGGCATTTATCAACTAACAACTATCAACGGACTCTACCAAAAGTAATATAGGCTTTATAAAATGATTTTGGATGAGATTAATTACGAGCAAAGAATTATTATTGATAATGTAAAGAAAGTTGTAAGGGAGCGGATAGCACCTATCGCATTTGAGATGGATAAGGAGGGTATCTTTCGATGGGATATTGCCCGCCTTTTTGGGGAAATGGGTCTCTTTCAGATATTTCTTCCCCCATCTTATGGTGGACTTGAAGAAGACAAAACCCTTATGTTTTGTTTATGTGTTGAGGAGATAGCAAAGGCATGTGCATCTTCAGCATTGATGCTTATTATTCAGGCAGTTGGTAGTTTTCCTATAATAGTCGCAGGAAACCAGAGCCAGAGGGATCGCTTTTTCCCTCGTCTTTCAAAAGGTGAGGAACTCATAGCCTACCTGGTAACAGAACCTTATGCAGGTTCCGATGTAGCAGGCATTAAGGCTAAAGCAGAAAAGGCGGATAGCGGATACATCTTAAACGGGCATAAGCTTTTTTCAACAAACGGGGGAGTTGCATCCTTCTATACTGTATTGGCTAAAACAGGGGAGAAAGAATTAACCTTTTTTGTAGTCGAGAGAGATCAGAAGGGTATCTCTATTGGAAAGAAAGAGGATAAACTTGGCTTTAGGGCCAGCGATACCTCAGAGGTTATACTTGAGGATGTGAGGGTTTCTGAAGTAAACAGGCTTGGGCAAGAAGGGGAGGGGTTTCTTATTGCAATGAAGGATTTTGATATGTCCAGGCCAGCAATTGCCGCTCTTGCTCTTGGCATTGCAGAGGCTGCCCTTGAATACTCACTTGAGTATGCCTGCCAGAGGGAAACATTTGGAAGACTGTTGATTAAGCACCAGGCCATAAATTTTATGTTAGCTGACGCAGCCACGCAAATAGAAGCGTGCAGAGGACTCATGGTAGAGGCTGCAAAACAGCAAGATAGAAATAAACCGAATATGAAATTAGCATCTATAGCGAAATGCTTTTGCAGTGATGCTGCGATGAAGATTACTACAGATTCTGTACAAATATTAGGAGGCTATGGCTACACTAAAGACTATCCGGTGGAAAGGTTCTTTCGGGACGCAAAGCTCACGCAGATCTTTGAGGGCACCAACCAGATTCAACGGATGGTTATTGCCAGGGAAATGATAAAGGAAAGACAATAGATAGTTTCTTTTAGAATTGATGAACTCGTAAAAAGTAAAAATTGGGACGGCAAAGTAAAAAGCTCTCCCGCCAAGACGGGACAGTTGGACTTTTTACGAAGCCGTCAGAATTGATGTTTTTCATAACTATGATAGGGACTATCATTTAGGTATTTTCCCCTAAAACAAAACCACACCTATTCATAAATGAGTGTGGTTTTGTTGTTTTTGAGTAAAATACCTTATTGAACTAAATGTTTTAAGGAAATAAAATTTTTCTTGACAGAAATTAGTAACTATGATGTAGTTACATTGTAGCTATATGCATTATAAATAGAGGATGGAGGATGATGTGAAACTCAAAGAAAAGGTAGCCCTAATAACAGGGAGCAGCAGAGGTGTCGGAAGGGCTATTGCATTGGCCTATGCAAGAGAGGGCGCCAATATTGTAGTTAATTATACATCCAACAAAGAGGCCGGGGAGGAGGTGGTTGCAGCAATCAGGGAAAAGGGAGGTAGGGCCATTCTCTTTAAGGCTGATGTTGCAAAAGCGGATGAGGCTGAAGCCTTGGTTCAAAAGGGAATCGAGGAATTTGGTAGATTAGATATTCTGGTAAATAATGCGGGATTTAGTAGGCCTGCTATGTTACTAAAAATGAGTGAAGATCAATGGGATCAGGTATTAAACATTCATCTTAAGGGCGCATTTTTGTGTTCCCAGTTTGCAGGCAGGCATATGAAGGAGCAAAATAAGGGAAAGATCATTAATGTGACTTCAGTGGCAGGTATTGTAGGCACCGTCGGCCAGATAAACTATAGCGCTGCCAAGGGCGGCCTTTTGAGTTTTACAAAATCAGCTGCAAGAGAGCTTGCAAGGTACAATATATGTGTAAATGTTATTTCTCTCGGTATTGTGGCCACGGATATGACAGAAAAAATACGGACGGATGAGAAGCTCAAAGAGATCTATATGAACAGAATACTTTTGAAACGATTTGCTGAAGCAGATGATATTTCTCCGGCATTTGTCTTTTTGGGCTCCGATGAAAGTAGTTATATAACCGGTCAACTTCTTTGTGTTGATGGCGGCTATGGGATGATATAAGTGTTTGTTGTGTTTGTTGGGTTTCTATGGTTTGTTGTGTTTTTTCTGTTAGAACCCAATAAATACAGTAACCTAAGAAACTCGATAAACTCATAAAATAAGGAGGATTAAAATGGCAGAAATACCAGATAAAATACAAACATGGCAGATGGTTCAACCTACCTCAAAAAATAGGGAAACAGGTGAGTTGACACCAGGCAGGCTTGAGAAAAAGGAGATACCTGTCCCGGAATTGGAGCCTGGAGACGTACTTGTAGAAATAGCCGGGTGTGGTGTGTGCCATACAGACCTGGGATTTTTTTATGATGGCGTTCCTAATGTAAACACACCTCCCCTGACATTAGGCCATGAGATTGCAGGTACTGTTGTGGCAGGAGATGAAAAATGGATAGATAAAGAGGTAATTATACCGGCAGTGATGCCCTGTAGAAAGTGTTTGCTTTGCAAGACAGGTCGTGGCAATAGATGTCTTAATCAGAAAATGCCTGGCAACAGTCTTGGTATTTATGGTGGTTTTTCGAGTCATATACCTGTTCCGAGCGTAGATCTTTGTGAAATTAAAGACAGACAAGGCATTCCGCTATCTCACTTTGCCGTTATAGCAGATGCAGCCACCACTCCATATCAGGCTGCCAAGAGGGCGGATATACAGCCAGGTGATAATGTTGTAGTCATAGGCATTACAGGTGGTGTTGGTCAATATGAGGGACAAGTTACAAAGGCATTAGGCGCTAAGACTGTAGTTGGAATAGCGCGGAATCAAGAGAAATTAGACAGGGCGCTAAAATTTGGCGCCGATTTTGTTATCAACTCTACAGACAAGGATGCAAGAGCTATATCAAAAGAATTTAGGAATATCTGTAAAGAACAGGGCCTGCCAAATTTTGGCTGGAAGATATTTGAAGTAACAGGGACAAAGCCAGGTCAAGATATTGCATTGACAATGCTCAGCTTTACTGGAAAATTGGTTGTGGTTGGATTTGGGCTTGCAAAAGTTGAGTATGCTATTGGGAGACTCATGGCCTTTGATGCCGAGATTATTGGCACGTGGGGATGTTTGCCGGAATACTATCCAGCCGTCCTGGATATGGTTCTGGATGGAAAGATTAATATGGAGGAATTTGTGCAGACTCGTCCAATGAGCACCATAGCAGAGACCTTTGAAGAGGCTCACAGGGTGCCTCCTATGAAAAGGATTGTCCTGGAGCCTGATTTTTAAGTAGGTAAATTAATTGTTTAATAATTTTAATAAAGGAGGAACGATTATGTCATTAGATTGGTTGGTAAGGGATAATGAAATAAAGGATCACCAGCTTTTTGGAGATGAACACTTTGGCACAGAGCCGCCATGCACCATGTACGAGAAGAAACCTTTCATTAACCCTGCTACAGGGGAAGCCGTGGAGGGATTATCGGTTGCATGGGTGACATTGAACAATCCTGCCCAGTATGGCTCCTATACTACTGAAATGGTGAAGGGTGTTATTGCAGGTATGCACAAGGGGTCCATGGATAGGGATGTTCAGGCCATCATCTTTACAAGTATGGGTGACAAGGCATTCTGTACTGGGGGAAACACCAAGGAATATGCGGAATATTACTCTAAGAGACCACTTGAGTACGTGCAGTATATGGATCTTTTTTCCGGCATGGTAGATGCAATCTTGAAGGCTCGCAAGCCGGTAATTTGCCGCTGCAATGGAATGCGGATCGCAGGGGGCCAGGAAATCGGACAGGCATGTGATTTTACAGTTGCCGCAGATACAGCCGCCTTTGGTCAGGCAGGGACACGTCACGGCTCCACACCAACAGGTGGGTCAACAGATTTTCTGCCCTGGAATCTGAGTATGGAGCAGGCCATGTGGCAGGCCACAGCTAATGAGATGTGGAGCGCCGCTAAGATGGAAAGACTTGGCCTGGTTACCAAGGCTATTCCCATAAAGAAAGACAGCAATGGGGAATGGGTCCGGGACCCAAGAGTGATTACAGATAAATATGTGGATAATGGCGATATCGTCTATGGTGAGTTCAGGAAAGGTAGTGAATACAAAGAAGCCAATGCCATGCTGAAGGGACTTGAGACCGATTGGTCCAAGCTGGATGCCTTTGTCAACAATATGGTATGGACCTTTACAAATACGACCTTCCTCTGCCTGATGAATACGATCGAAAGCGTCAGGGTTAAAAAGAAGCATTACTGGGATATGTTGAAGAGCAGCCAGATTTACTGGTTGGGAGCAAATATGAATGCTGAAGCCTACCTCGGTTTCAACACCTTTAATGCCCAGAAAATCACTGGCAAGAGAGAGATGGACTATCTGGCCTATCGCAGAGGACTGGCGGAGGCAAGGACCTTTGACGATTCCTTCTGCGAGGAAGTGATACCGAAGCCACAGAAATAATTCAGAAACTCCGGGAGAGGAATTTTTCAGGGACAATGCAAGAGGTATGGCAGGCAGGGCTCTATATAGGCAAGTCCGCCTGCCATTTTTTTAGAGAGAGGAGTAGATATCATGGGATACAAACACATAGAAGTTGAATTCAAAGATGGCCTTGGGACAATTACACTTAATAGGCCGCCTGTCAATGTCCTGAATATCGCTATGATGAAGGAGATAAATGAGGCCCTCGACGTATGGAAGAGCAAGAAAGACCTCAAGGTGGCACTTTTCAATGGCAAGGGAAAATGTTTTTCCGCCGGTGTGGATGTAGGAGAGCATACGGGTGATTTGGCGCCTAAGATGATAGAGAGCTTCCACGGCATGTTCCGGCTGATGGACCAATTAGGTGCGGTCACTGTAGCTTCTGTTTACGGATCTTGCTTAGGCGGGGGGTGTGAGCTAGCGGTTTTTTGTGATCTGGTAATTGCCGATGATACCGCAAAATTTGGACAGCCTGAAATCCAGGTGGGGGTGCTTCCCCCGATTGCTGCCCAGATAATGCCACGGATTATTGGAAGAAAGGCTGCTATGGATTTGATTCTTTCAGGCCGGATTGTTTCTGCACAGGAGTCAATGGGTATGGGACTCATAAACAAGGTAGTTGCAAAAGGGGATTTATCTCAGGAAACCGATGAATTCATAAAGCCTTATCTATCTCTTAGCGCTGCGGTTATAAGCATTACAAAAAAGACTATAAAAGCTGGTCTGAGAGATGACTTTGAACCTTCATTAAAGGTTATTGAAGAGATATATTTAAATGAATTGATGAGGACAACCGATGCTCAGGAAGGATTAAAGGCATTTTTGGAGAAGAGGACTCCTGAGTGGAAGAACTGTTGAGTGCTAGAGACTCGAAACTTGAAACTCGAAACTTGTAATCCCGATTTATCGGTGTATCAAGTATCCAGTGAATCATGAAAAGATTTATTTCTTTACTTCTCATTATAGGTATTTTTGGCTGCGCTGGTGGTAAAAAACAGATAAGAGTTAGCAGTTATAAAAAACCGGCTATAGTATTGCCAAAAACAATGGATGGCCGCGTACCTAAATCATATTCGGTAAACGGGGTAGCGTATTATCCTCTTCTGAGTGGGGAAGGGCTTGTTCAGGAAGGCATGGCTTCATGGTATGGAAAGGATTTTCATGGAAAGAAAACTTCCAATGGTGAGACGTATAATATGTATGGTAAGACTGCCGCACATAAAATATTACCCTTTGGAACGTATGTAAACGTAGAGAATTTAGCGAATCGCAGAGAGGTTGTCGTGAGGATTAACGATAGAGGCCCTTTTGTTAAAGGGAGGATTATTGATCTATCGTATGGTGCTGGTAGACAGATAGGATTAGTTGGTCCAGGTACAGCAAAAGTACATCTGGTTGCCTTATCAAGGAAGATTGGACAGATTAAATCAGGTAATGACTATGTGCCACTCGTAGAGGCGGCGGATTTTAGGGAAGGGAAATTTACTATACAGGTTGGCGCCTTTGAAAATAAACATAATGCGCTAAGATTAGTAGATCGCCTTAGAGTTATCTTTAGTTATGCTACTATCACAACGTATGTGTCGCCTCAAGAAAAAACTCTTTACAGGGTGAGGGTATCCCTTTCTAATGATTTAACCGGGGCCAATAAAATGGTTGATAAATTGAAATATCTTGGATTTTCAGAGACTTTTATTGTAGCGCTTTAGCCCTTATGATTGATTTTTTTCCGGAGAACACCAGAGGTCCGAAACACAACAACTTTTCTTGCTCGTAATTTCAGGTCTTCTTTAGTTTGAGGATTTCTTCCTTTTCGAGCTGCTTTATTTTTGACAATGAATTTCCCAAAGCCGCTTATGAGGAGATTTTCTTCTTTTGCAAGTGTTTGCTTGATTATTTCTAACAAACTTCCTACAACCCTTCTTGATTGGTTTTTGCTTAGACCCACCTGATTGTAAATATTATCTATAATCTTGTCTTTGGTTAAGGTCATGCAATATTCCTCCTTAATTTTCTGGTTTGTATTAATTTGTAAAACCACGTCCTCTGGATGTGGATTCTTTATTATTGACGGTTTCGTAAAAAGTCCAACTGCTGCGTTACGCTTCATCTTTCGTCATTGCGGCGTACCGGTAAGTACGCCTCATTCCTCAAGATTCTCAAGCCTTGCATTTGGCTCTTTTTACTTTGCCGTCACAATTTTGACTTTTTACGAGTTCATCATTATTGAAAGCCAAATTTATCTTTTAGTTTCTGGCAGACAACATCAGGGACAAGACCGCCCACAGCCCCTCCATAACTGGCTGCCTCTTTTATTATAGTAGAACTGGTATAGAGCCATTTGTAGTCAGTCATCATGAAAATTGTTTGTATATTTTTATTTAACTTTCTGTTCATTAATGACATCTGAAATTCATACTCAAAGTCTGAGAGGGCTCTCATTCCTCTTAAAACTATATTGGTTTTTTTGCCTTCTACGTAGTCAACAAGTAAACCATTAAAGGAGTCGATAAAAATCCTGTCATAGTTTTTAATTGATTCCTGTATAAGGTTTGCCCTCTCATCCAATGTAAAAAGAGTTTTTTTCATAGGCTTGGAGGCAATGGCAATGGTAATAGAATCAAACATGGTAAGAGCCCTTCTCACGATACTGAGATGGCCGTTTGTTATAGGATCAAACGAGCCAGGATATATGGCCATTTTGCCCATTTTATCTTTCCTCATTATTGGAGTAAAAACCTATTACTGTTGAGCCATACGATTTCGTTAGTTTTAGCTGAAGGTTATAAAGATCGATAGGAAATGGATCATTGGCATTTTTTGATGATTCAATAACTATCCTGCTATCTTTCGCCAATAATTTTATATCTAGTAATTTATGAATCGTGGGCCTAATGTATCCCTTTCCATAGGGAGGATCAATAAATACCACATCGAATTGACCGCACCCAAGATCCTGAATATGGGACAAACCATTCGGCAATTTCGCACTTATAATCATTGAAAGCCCTTCATAACCGCACATAATGAGGTTATTTTTTATTATAGCAAGGGCTCTGTGTGAGTTATCTACAAACACAGCATTTTTGGCACCTCTGCTTAGGGATTCTATCCCCAAACTGCCTGTGCCAGCAAATAGATCTAATACTCTAAGATCAGTTAATGTTTGGCCCAATATGTCAAATATAGATTCCCTCACTATATCTGAGGTAGGCCGTATAGTAACTCCTTTGACGTTTGCCAGCCGGCGGCCCCTGATCATACCGCCAGTTATTCTCATGATATTTTAAAGTTATTAGTAGCTAAAATGAGTTAACGTGAGTCTGAGGGCAACAATTTACTGACATTACACACATTTTCATAATTCGGTTTTTATACTCTTTTCACTTTTCTCAAGAGAGGAATCAATCATAGGATGAGCTCTCTTTGTAGATCTACGGGCTCGATGATAGATCGTTATTGAAGGACCTGAGATAACATACATAGTAGCGAAAATAAATAACATCAAGGCTGGTTTGTAAGCCACAACAATAAAAAGAAGGATGGTGGCTACCAGAACATTAAAGGGTTTTTTCTTAAAAAGCTCAAGCTCTTTAAAACTAAGATAATCAATTGTGCTGACCATAAGAAATGATAGGAGATAAATAGCGCTTATGATAATAATATGTTTGTTTTCGGCAAGGCCATCCAAGGAATTTATAAAAAGCACAAGAGTAGCAATAAAGATAGCTGCTCCAGGAATAGGTAATCCTTTGAAGTGATGAGATTCGAGATTGTTTTTTTGAATATTGAACCTGGCAAGCCTTAAGGCACCGCAGATAACGTACAGAAACACAGCCAGCCAACCAAATCTTCCAAATGATTGAAGTGACCACTCAAAGGCCAGTAATCCGGGAGCAACACCAAATGCAATCAGATCTGATAGAGAATCATACTCGGTACCAAATTGACTGGTTGTATTGGTAAAACGAGCAATTTTCCCATCTAATCCATCGAATATAAAAGAGATAAGGATAGCAATGGCTGCGGCATCATATCTTCCCTGGATAGCGGCAATGATGGCGTAGAACCCACCAAATAGGCTACAGGAGGTGAATAGGTTTGGAAGAATGTATATTCCTTTTTTATTTCTCTTTTTTAATCTATTTTTTGTTTTCAGTCTCACTAAGATATCCTATAATTGTTTTACCAGCCTTAACTTTTTCACCTTTTTTAACCTTAATTTCGCAATCAGTCGGAAGATAGACTTCAAGCCGTGAACCGAACCTGATGAGGCCAAATCTCTGACCTGTTTCTACATAATCTCCTTTTTTAACCCAACATGCGATCCTTCTGGCAATAATACCAGCGATTTGAACAAAGATAATCTTTTTCCTGTTATCTGTTTCTAAAGTTACAATATTATGTTCATTGTAGACAGATGCTTTGTCTCTATTAGCTGAAAAAAATTTTCCAGGGTGGTAGGATAATTGGGAGATTTTTCCTTTAATGGGGATCCTGTTTATATGGGCATTAAAGACGGACATGAATATACTTATCTTTATTGCCTTATCTTTCAGCCGATAGTCTCCATTATGGAGATTCTCTATTGATAGTACTGTTCCGTCTGCTGGCGTAAAAATTCCCCTTTCGTCATCTGCATGTGTTCTCTTTGGATCTCGAAAAAAATAGATAGTGAACAAGGTTGCTACCGCCATAGGAATAGCTAATAATTTCCAATTAAGAATGAAAAGCATAGATGTCAATACTATTCCAATAAGTATAAAGGGAATTCCTTCCCAGGCAAGTGGCAGCTTATTGTTTATTTTTTTGTAGTTCAATGAATCAAATCCTTGTGAAATTAAATACCTACTGTAGTTTTAGCATTTAGTATAGATTTAAGTATTTGTCAATATTACATTTAATGTAGTCATTCACATGGTTCCCGATTATATCGGACAGATATGTTTTTTCAGTGAACCCTGCCCACCATTATGGTAGTCCAGAATCCCTATTTCATCCAGGGTCCCATAAACGAACACTAAAAAATATACCTTTCTTCTTTAGCTCACTTTCTTTGGTAGGCGAATATCTGCCCCTCTGAGATAAATGGGAACAGGTTCGTCTACATTGTCTGAACCACTTTTTTGAAGTTTTTTTAATCCCAGAATACCCAAAGATGAGGCCTTAAGGTTCCACAAATTTGCAGGCGCTAATATCTGGTTTTCCCCAAATTGTTGTTTTAAGATTGGCCCTTGAGTACTAAAGTCATTTCCGATAAAAATTGTTTTGTTTTCAATTATTGAACTAAGGTCATTAATCTTTAGACATGTGTCTTCTTTACACCTTAATAAATAGTCATGAGCACTCCACTTAAATATGGCAGTAAATACCTCTCCTTTCCGTGAAGTTACAAGAGGGCAGATATCTTCATTCAAGTAAGGAAGTTGGCTGGCTATGGCTACTAAGGTGTGGATACCAGTTATTGGTATGTTCAGGCATTCAGAGAATCCTTTTGCAACAGATAGACCTATTCTAATCCCAGTAAAGCTCCCCGGCCCCAAGGCAACGATTAATCCGTCTATGTTTTGAGGCACAAGTCCAACCTTAACAAGCAGGTCATCGATGGAAGGCATTAGATTGCTGAAGTGACTTGGACCTGAAGGGAGGATGTATTCACCTGAAACAATTTCATCCTTCATTACTGCTACACTATACTGTTTGGTTGAGGTATTTATTGAAAGTAGATTCAAAATGCTACATTTATTTGGTGATTATTCTTACTAGATCGTTGTAAAAGACGATGACCATTAAAAGGATGAGAAGGAAAAAACCTATCTTCTGGGCCATCTCCCTTTTTTTAATACTTAAAGGTTTCCTTATTACAATTTCTATCAAAAATAAAAATATTAGACCGCCATCGAGAACTGGTACTGGAAGAAGGTTTAGTATAGCGAGATTAATACTTATAACAGCCATAAAAGGGACGAGATAACTTATATTTTCTCGTGCTATATCTCCTGTTAACTGACCGATCATGATAGGCCCGCCAAGTGTTTTAAGGGGAATAACCCCTTGAAATAGTTTTACAACTGTCAGGACTGTGAGTTCTGTTAATTCCCAGGTCTTTTTACCACCTTCCATGAGTGATCTAAAGGGACCTAACTGTAATTCCTTGATATTTCCACTCGCTACAATTCCTATCAGTGCTGATTTAATCTCTTCGCCAAAAATGTTTTTAACAATTTCTTCTTTAGGAGAAACGATTGTTGAGATCCTTTTATTGCCTCTTATGATTACCATGTGTAGGTCCTTGTGAGGGCTCTTTTCTATGAATTTTTTTATATCACCCCATTTATTTATTTTTTTGCCATCAATATATTCGATAATATCACCTTTTAATATTCTGGATTTATCAGCAGGGGAGTCAGGCCTGACTTGGCCAACTTCGGGGATTATGATAGGGTAGCCTGATATAAGGAAAATGCCACTAAAAAGAATAAAGGCTAAGAGGAAGTTAAAGATAGGGCCGGCTGCTGCAATAGCAATTCTCGTTACTACAGGCTGTTTAGAAAAAGATCTGTGTGCCTCTTCCGGGATTATTTCTTCATTATTCTCTTCACCTAACATCTTAACATAACCACCCAGAGGAAAGGCTGAGATTACATATTCAGTTTCTCCCATTTTTTTCCCCATAACTTTAGGACCAAAGCCGAGGGAAAACTTAAGGACCTTCACGTTGCATAATTTGGCAATCAGAAAATGTCCTAACTCGTGGAAAAAGATCAAGACACCAAGCACGACGATAAATGGAATTATATAATATAACACGGTGCTCATAATTTAAACTTCGCTCCGCTTTGCTTTGCAATTGCAATGACAGGGTATTGGATCAAAAGACATTTTTTTTTACACATTCCATTGCGCCAAAACTCCATTATCGCATGTGTGAAGCAATAAAAAAGAGAATTATTTGAAATCTAACCTGCCCTGTTAAGTAGGGCTCCTGTAAGAAATTTAACAGGGTAAAAATTTTACACCGCTTCAAATTTAAAAGAGCTAAATTGTTACGATAATTAAAAAGCGTAATATATTTAATATCAAATAGTTGCTGAAATTTCCAGAGTTTATTTTCTCATCATCTCTCTCAGGATTTCTTTTGCCCTTGATTGAGCCCATTGATCTGCCTCAATTGCTTGCCCAATGCTATTTAAGGGGAAGGTTTCGTGTTTCTCCATTGTTTTTTCAATAAGTTGAGGAATTTCCAAAAAACCTATTTTTCCTTCCAAAAAGGCGTTAACACCGATTTCATTAGCTCCATTCAATACGGCAGGCATGCTTTCTCCTATTTTTCCTGCAGCAAGGGCTAGGTATAGACATCTAAATCTCTTTTTATCAGGTCTTTCAAAACTTAATGTTTTTATATCTAAAAAGTCTAATGATGGCAGCTCAACCTTGAGATGCCTAGGATAAGAGAGGGCATAGGATATTGGTATCCTCATGTCTGTAGGGGCCATCTGTGCGATGATAGAGCCATCCATATACTCAACCATGGAATGAATAATGCTTTGGGGGTGGAGAAGGATTTCTATTTGATCCATCTCTACATTAAAAAGCCATTTTGCTTCGATTGCCTCCATTCCCTTGTTCATCAGAGTTGCTGAATCTATACTTATTTTGCGACCCATTTTCCATGTTGGATGTTTTAATGCCTCTTTTGGGGTAGCCGTGGACAATTTTTCCATAGAGGAATCTTTGAATGGACCACCAGAGCCCGTTAGGATGATTTTTTTCAGATCTTCTCTGCTGTGTCCCTGGATAGATTGCTGTATTGCACTGTGTTCACTGTCAATAGGAAATATATTTACACCCGACTTTTTTGATTCGTTTATCAGCAAAGGTCCTGCCATTACCAATGTTTCTTTATTGGCCAAAGCCACGTCCTTGCCAGCAGTGATAGCGGAAAATGTTGGAACCAGGCCAGCAGATCCTGTCATTGCTGCTATAGTTATATTTATATCTGAAAGGGAGGCAATTTCACTATAGCCTTTGGTACCATAGAGTATTTCTGTATTTGTCGAATTGTTTAGTTTACTTTTCAGCTCATCGGCAAGACGAGAATTAATAACTACTGCAACAAGTGGTTTAAATTCCTTTATTTGGTTAAGGAGAAGGCCTATGTTTTTTCCTCCACCGAGTGCTATAATCTTGTATCTGCCTGGATTGTTTCTAATAATCTTGAGTGCATTCGTCCCTATATAACCAGTAGAGCCCAGCAGGCATATATTTTTCAAAGAAAATAGCTCCTTAGGAGGTAGGTTGTCACTGGTCAGTTGTTTGTTGCAAAGGACAATAGGCAACCTTCATTGGGTTAAAGTTAAGTAAAGCAAATTCCTCAATCTACAATTCACATCTTGTTTGCTGTCTTCTGACGGACAACGGACAACAAACGACAGACATTAGATGTTTAAATATACGTACAGAACTGGGACTGCAAAAAGGAGACTATCTATTCTGTCTAACATCCCTCCATGTCCCGGTAAAATTGTACCGCTGTCCTTTTTATTTGATATTCTTTTTAGCATAGATTCTGCCAAGTCGCCAATCTGTCCACTGATTCCTAGTACTATACCTACTATCATAATAGAGATAACAGACAAAGAAGTAAAAAATACATAACCAAATAGACCAGCACATACGATATTTGCTATCAAGCCTCCTATTGTGCCTTCCCAGGTTTTTCCAGGACTGATCTGGGTTAATTTATGTTTTCCAAAAAATTTTCCACAATAGAAGGAACCAGTATCACCAGCAAAAATAACAACCAGGATGAAAAAGATCCACATGCGGCCCTGAGGAAGTCTCGCGATTATTGCAAGAAGGAACAAAGGGAGACAGATATAAAATGGCCCCATAATTAAGTTGGCAATATCACCGATTTTGTGGTGACTCTTCGGATAGGTGAATATAAAAAAGGCTAACGGAAAGATAACAAAAAAGGGAAATAGTGCAATATAGCGGTGACTGTTAGTGAGAATAGAAAAAAAAAGGATAGCGGTTAATACATAATTAACGAAGACAATCTTTTCCGTTATCTTAGGCTTTATTAGTGCATAAAATTCGTTCAAACTTATTAATGCTACAAACAGAATTAAAATGATGAAGACCCATAAAGGGGCATACCTTATGACTCCAATAAGAAAAAGGATTGCTATGAAGGCTGTTATTACCCTCTTCATATGCGTTGTCGTCATATTTTATCCTTTTTTCTTAGGTGGAGTTATCTGTTCTCCGGTGGACCCAAAACGTCTTTCACGTTTTTGGTAATCAAGAAGGGCTTCCATGTATCGCTCCTTGTGGAAATCTGGCCATAGAACAGGACTAATAAAGATCTCTGCATAGGCTATTTGCCACAGAAGAAAGTTACTTATTCTATATTCTCCGCTTGTTCGGATAAGTAAATCTGGATCTGGGATATTAGAGGTATAAAGATAGCGAGATAAACGTTCTTCTGTAATTTGCTTGATATTTAATGTAGCCTTTTCTATGTCTTTCAGCATATTTTTTACAGCCCATACAATTTCCTGTCTTCCTCCGTAGCTCAAGGCAAGGGTAAGGTTCATCTCTTTATTGCGTGCAGTTTTTTCTATTGTTTGCCACAGGGTTCTCTGAACCTCCGGTGGAAGTTTTTCTGTTTGCCCAATTGATAATAGCCTGATCCCATTATCGAGCATTTCCTTTAATTCAGTCGTAAGATAGCGAGTTAGAAGATTCATCAAGGCCTTGATTTCATATTGAGGCCTTTTCCAGTTTTCCTCGCTAAAGGCATAGAGAGTGAGCCATTTTATGCCTAATTCCCTACTAGTTTTGACAACATCCCTTACAGATTGTATACCTTTTTGATGGCCAAAAATCCTGGTAAGGCCTCTTCTCTTTGCCCATCGGCCGTTACCATCCATTATAATAGCCACATGCTGAGGTAATTTATCTGGGTTTAATCGTTCCATTTGAGGGGCTTAGATAAAGAATGTGAGAGGATAATTTAATAGTATAGGAAATCCCATTTTGGCCGCAGCCTGCCCTGGCGCGACCTCCTTGGCATATATTGCAACCTTTGTGGTATCTATTGACTCTAACTATATAGCTAAACATTGCATGCCAGGTCTGGGCCAGGGATTAACGCAGATTTGTTGGATTAAGAAATAAAAATTCTTATCTGCATATATCTGTGAAGATCTGTGGCATAATTTAATGATTTTAAAGATAGTGAGAATCAAAATTCGAGTATTTCCTGCTCTTTTTCTTTTCTGGTTTCATCTATTTTTTCAATGAATTTATCAGTAATCTTTTGTACTTTATCCTGATATTTATACATCTCATCTTCTGATATTTCGCTTTCCTTTTTTAACTCTTTTAACATCTCGTTTGCCTCACGGCGCTGGTTCCTTATACTCACCTTACTCTCCTCGGCCATTTTTTTGGCCATTTTCGCAAGCTCTTTTCTCCTCTCCTCTGTTAACGGCGGTATTGAGATTCTAATCAATTTTCCATCATTCATAGGTGTGAGGCCAAGTCCAGATTTCAGTATGCTTTTCTCAATATTGCCTATGATGGATTGATCCCAGGGCTGGATAGTTAAGAGTCTGCTTTCCGGGATGCTAATAGAGGATATTTGATTTAACCGCATCTGGCTTCCATAGCATTCAGCTTTTATACCCTCAAGAATAGAGACCGAAGCCCTCCCTGTTCTCATCTTTTTGAATTCTTGATTCAGGGACTCAGCGGTTTTTTCCATTTTCTGGCGTGTCTCTGATAAGATCTCATCCTTCATTGCCTTCTCCCGCTATTAGGGTTCCCACCTTGTGACCGGCGACAATTTTTTTGATATTTCCTTTTTTGCCTATATTAAAAACAATAATAGGAACTCGATGTTCCATAGCCATAGATATGGCGGTTAAGTCAATTACCCTAAGCTTATTTTTTAATACCTCCTCATAACTAATTGTGCTAAATAGTTTAGCATCTGGCTCTTTGGATGGGTCCTGATTATATACGCCATCGACTTGAGTAGCCTTAAGAATAGCTTGAGCATTGATTTCCATAGCCCGTAAGGTGGCGGCAGTATCTGTAGTGAAGTAAGGATTTCCAGTGCCTCCTCCAAAAATCACAATCCTTCCTTCATCTAAATATCTAAGGGCTCTTTCCCGAGTATAGGGTTCTACCACTCTTTCTATTTCTAAAGCGGTCATAACAGTAGATGGAGAACCAGCTTCTTTTAGAGCTTCATTTAAGGCAAGTGCATTTATAATAGTAGCCAACATTCCCATATAATCAGATGTTACCCTTTCAATACTATATTCAGAGGATTTTATTCCCCTGAAAATATTACCACCACCTATTACAATGGCTATCTGGACACCAAGCGTGTGAGTTGAATGGATATCAAAGGCAATATTCTTGAGAGTCTGGGGATCTATACCACTTGTTTTATCTCCCATCAGGGATTCGCCACTTAACTTTAATAGAATCCTTTTATAATGGGTGGCCCTCTGAGATTTTGGCATGGTATTATTTTTCATCTGTTGATAGTGAAAGCGAAAAAAGATGTTTTTTTATGCTTTATCGTCAGTTTCCCCTAACTTAAACCTGATGAATCTTTTGATAATAATATTTTCACCAGTTTTAACTTTCAACTCATTAAGAAGGTCTTGAATAGTTATATCAGGATCTTTTACATAGGCTTGATTTAAGAGACAGGCTTCGGAGAAAAATTTTTTTAACTTTCCCTCAACAATTTTTTCCAAAACCTTTTCTGGCTTACCTGATTGAAGAGCTTGATCACTATATATTTCTTTCTCTCTTTCCACTATCTCTGAGGACAGATTCTCAGGAGAGATAGAGATTGGATTTGTTGCTGCTATATGCATGGCTAAATTTTTTGAAAAATTCGTAAAATCTTCTGTTTTGGCGCTGAAATCAGTTTCACAATTTACCTCTACCAGAACACCAATTTTTCCTCCCATATGCACATAAGACTGAATTTGGCCCTCTGAAGCAATCCTGCCCTCTCGTTTTTGGGACTTTGCGATACCTTTTTTTCTTAATATATCAATAGCCTTGTTATTATCTCCACCTGCCTCTCGAAGGGCATTTTTGCAATCCATTACGCCTACACCTGTCTTTTCTCTGAGTTCTTTTACCGACTGAATTGATATTTTCAATGTGCCTTCTCCTTTTTATAAGCCTCTGGATCATTGTTAGAATGCTTTGCGTGCCTCGTTAAATAAGGTCTCTAATAGGAGATTTCATTTGTAAGCTATTTATTTAACGGGGTGAACACGGGATATAATGCCTTAAATTAGGACGCAGATAATTATTCTGTTAGCTCATTATATTTATGCGCCTTAGGCGCATTAAAAATCTTTACAATCTGCGTTCACCTGCCCGCCATCTGGCAGGCGGGTCTGCGTCCAAAAAGGAAATTCCTATGCTATCAAGTTAGAGCTAAGAAAGTTTATTATTCCGTTTGAGTTTGAATTTTCTCAGGCTCTTTGGTCTTGGATGGTTTAACGGATTTATGTTTCTTAGTTACTACTATAACTTCAGGTCCTTCCTCACTTTCTTTGGTAGGTGTAATTACTTCTTCTTTAATTTCTTCTAATTCAGTTTCTTTTTTTATCTCAACTTCCTCTTCAGCCCTTAGTTTTTCCTCTCTCTCCTTATGTCCTTCAATACAGGCATCAGCAATAATAGAGGTTAATAGCCTGATGGATCTTATAGCATCATCATTTCCGGGGAGCACAAAATCGATGTCTTCTGGGTCACCATTTGTGTCAACGATGGCAGCCAGAGGAATTCCTAATCTTTTCCCTTCATTAAGTGCAATTTTTTCCTTTGTTGTATCCACAAGAAAAAGCGCTGACGGAGTTTCGTCCATATTTTTGATGCCGCCCAAGTTTCTTTCTAATTTTGTCAATTCTTTTTCCATTTTCATTATTTCTTTTTTTGTATAGCGGTTGATGCTTCCGTCTTTTTTCATTTCTTCAAGTTCTTTGAGTCTATTGATACTTTTTCTCATGGTTTGAAAATTAGTGAGTGTGCCTCCCAGCCATCTATTACAAACATAAAACATACCACATCGCTCGGCCTCCTCTACAATGGAATCCTGAGCCTGTTTTTTTGTGCCCACAAAAAGGACGCTCCCACCTTCTGATACCGTCCTCACAAAAAATGAATAAGCCTTTTTTAATAATTTAGCTGTATTTTGCAGATCTATAATATAGATTCCGTTTCTGGCTCCAAAAATGTAAGGCTTCATTTTAGGGTTCCATTTTCTGGTTTGATGTCCAAAGTGAACCCCGGCTTCTAATAGAAGTTTCATACTAATTTCGAGCATGCAAATAATCCTCCTTTTTGTTTGCTTGTTTACGGCTTGATTAAAATAAATTTTCTTTTTTAGTAACTACTCAGCACATGACCCCGGCACTTCGCTTCAGGGTTATATATGAAAGAAACTTATAAGTTACATAAGAATTTCATAACCGACTATTTTAATTGCTAATTTTTAATTGCTAATTGCTAATTTTAAATTTAGTTTCTTAGGAGGTATCTTGACACAAAGGCACCAAGACACCAAGACTATAGAATTATTCTTTATTATAAATTTTTTAATGCATGGAACATTGAAATTAATGAGAAAACTCCGTTATTCAATTTATATTTATCTCCTCTTTGGGTCTTTGTGCCTTGGTGGCTGAATAGTTACCTTTTTTAAATAGTAATATGAATTTAAAATGTTTGTTTTATCTATACCTTTTTTTAATTACTATCAAGGAAAAAATCCATTCCTTCTTAATGAACACAATAAACCCTATATATCGCTGAGATACATATCGAGAAGATCATCGATTTTTTACCTATTTAAGGCAGAGATGTCAGGTGAGCGGTAGTAAAAAATCAAGATAGATGAGATAAGAATGGGGGGATGTATAAGAGCTTTTAATTGAGGATTGACAATTGAAAATCGAGAATCTTTACAGCCATCTTTTCCTACGTTTGTAGGACTTAACATCTTTGTATGTTTTAATCGTCCCTGTTGCGGCTACTCCCAGATAAAATTCCTTGACATCGGGGTTTTCTCTCAGGTCTTTTGCATCACCTTCCAGGACGATCTTTCCATTTTCCATTACATACCCAAAATCGGCAATCTGAAGGGCCATATTGGCATTTTGTTCCACTAACATGAGGGTTGTGCTTTGTTCTTGGTTTATCCTTTTAATTATCTCGAAGATCTCTTTTACAAGCAAGGGCGCCAGACCCAGGGAAGGTTCATCTAATAACAAAAGTCGTGGCTGCGCCATTAATGCCCTCCCCATTACAAGCATTTGTAACTCTCCTCCACTACAGTATCCTGCAAGGGAATGTTTTCGTGCAACGAGGGGGGCGAAATAATGGTACACCATTTCCAGGTCTTTCTTATAAGGCTTGCCCCACCTGGTAGCAGTTCCCACCCTGAGGTTTTCTTCAACCGTAAGGTATTTGAATGGCTGTCTTCCTTCCATGACCTGAATGATGCCCAGCCTGGTGACTATCTCTGGCGCTGAGTTCTGGATATTATGGCCTTCATAATTTATAGTTCCCTCAGTAACCTTACCATTCTCTGGTTTAAGAATCCCTGAGATCGCCTTTAACGTAGTAGTCTTACCTGCGCCATTGCTCCCGAGCAAAGAGACAATCTGACTCGTTTTTACTTCTAAAGAAACAGCCTTAAGGATCTGGATAACATCTGAGTAAACAACACTGATATTGTTAATTTGTAGTAGAAGATTATTTTCCATAAAAGGTACCTAAGCCATAAGTTGAGTTATGAGTTAATGTGCTTAAATTTTAAAGTTATTAGGTATTTAGCGGTTGAATAATGAGCATTTGAATAAAATCCTATCCATCACTTTAGCTCACTTTTAACCCTGGCCCAGACCCGCCTGCCAGATGGCGGGCAGGCCTGGCCTATAATCTTAATAGGCTTATCCAAGCACGGAGTACCCTATAGACTTAACAGTTTAATTTAAGCACGTCGCGCCAGGGCGGGCTTTAGGCACTCCTAACTTTTTTTAATATGAAAATGGCCAAAGTCTAAAACTTGACCGCACGATTCTCCACACCTCAGCCAGACCCTTTGGTTCAAAGATGATGAATAATATAATGGCCAATCCATATACGAATTCCCTGAGTGGCGCTATGGTAATAGCAATTCCGGAAGATGCACCTACATTCATGAGAAACTGAGTAACATGGCTTAATATTTCACTTAATGTAATTATGAAAATAGTGCCAAAAACAGAACCAGGTATACTCCCAAGGCCCCCGATAATGATCATTGCAATATATTCTATGGAAAGCCATAAATTAAATGGCTCTGGCGTGATACTTATCATGTAATATGCAAAGAGGGCGCCCGCAAACCCTGCATAAAAAGAGCTTATGGCAAATGATAGCAACTTATATTGAAAAATAGGGATGCCCATTCCCTCGGCAGCCTGGTCATTATCCCTGATGGCAATAAATGCCCTGCCGTATCGTGTTCGGATGAGATTCACTGCCATCCAGGTCATGACTGCAAAACAGAAAAATATAACATAGAAAAAGACTCTATCAGAGCCCAAATCAATCCCAAAAATAGTGGCTGTAGGTATAATGATACCTTCTGCTCCTCCAGTTAGGGCTCCCCATTGTAATATGACATACTCGATAATGAACTGGCCAGCAAGGGTGGCAATACACAGATAGAGATGCTTCAGCCTGGCCGAAGGAAGACCAAAGACCATGCCTACAAGGGCCGTGATCACGCCTGCAAGAGGAACAGCGATCAAGAAAGGGAAACCCGCCTTGGTAGCCAGAATTGCAGCGGAGTAAGCCCCTACACCAAAAAAGGCTCCGTGACCAAGACTAATTTGGCCGGTATACCCAATGAGGAGGTTTAGCCCGATGGCAGCAATGGCATAGATCCCGATTATATTTATAATATAGAGGATATATTCATTGGTTATGAAGGGAATAACCGCAAAGAGGAGAAAGAGCCCAATTAGCATGGACAGCCTGCCGAAATCTGTCTCAAATATGGTAAGCTCCCGCTCGTAGGTTTCATTAAAATTACCACAGGGATGAAATTGCAGTTTTCGCATCTCTTAAACCCTTTC
>Ga0233414_10000305_pt1 | contig 21019 bp, 26 predicted proteins | sample Na_anoxic_10_MG_FD_189020 | JGI IMG/M metagenome (GOLD analysis project Ga0233414, IMG submission 189020) | Seawater microbial communities from Saanich Inlet, British Columbia, Canada - Na_anoxic_10_MG | ecosystem: Environmental > Aquatic > Marine > Inlet | place: Canada: British Columbia... | reverse complement strand
TCTGTAACCCCTGTTTATGAGCGAGCGTAAGTCGTTGTCTAATAAGGGTTTACGTCGATACGGCTCTAAGGGCTGTCTCATTTGCGACTTCCTAGCCCAAATCGACCCTGATTTTAGCGGTCGTAAGTCCTGCTCTTATAAGGAGTTACAGCGTCCACGCACAGCCATTTTAAGCACCCTCTCATCGTCTTTACGCGTAACCCTATTGAGTACCCACATTAAGGACGAACGCAGATTCAATCCTAACCCCTTGTAAACAAAGCACTTACGCACGGCGTCCCTAAGTCTAGTGCCTGCCTATACTTACACTCGCAAGCTGTACTCGATTGTGTGCGACTTGAGCGAATCGTCGTAAGTCCTTGTCTAGCAACGAGTTAAAGAAATCCAAGATTATTTTAAATTCTTAAGTGTAGGTAAACAAAGGAGTTACGCACGTTGAGCATAATATCCAAAAAGAAAAGTCAAATAGCCATTATACGTCAAGCGGATTTCTTATAATGACAGAGTCCTAACCGACAACCCCCCTGCTCTTTTCTCTGCCCCTGATTTCGATAACCGCCAAGGTGAGATTTCGGACCCTGCTAGACCACTAGTTGAAGATGCCTTCAGCACCAAGTTGGTAGCACGGATAATAGGCAAGATGAGGGTAGCCCTGAGTGGAAGGGTGCTCATTTACAATAAGGTTGAAATCGAAATCACGTGAAATCCGTTGCAGGATTTGTGAGAATAAGCTAGGGGTATCCCAAAGGACTTAAGCAAGACTAAAAGACGGTGTGAGGAGATTAAAAAAGCGCAAGTAAAATTCTGCGCTATCCACCTGCTACTACTGAACATCAAATGCTGAACAATGCATGAGGTTTTTAGCAAAAGGAAATCCACTCTATAAAGGGCTAGAACAGTGTTCACCCTAAGACGTTTTCCAATAATTGATAAGGGTACTAGCTGTGAACAATCTCGAAAGGGATAAGGTGGGAATGGGGCTAACTATTTGTTAGTAGGTAAAAGGTCTTAGGGGTGTACCAATGAACAAAACACCCCACCAAATCAACCTTTGGCGATGGTCTATCGTCTAATCTAAACGCACGGTAAGGCGATAAAAAATACAAATTAGAATGCTTAAGAAAGACATAATAAAAAGAATAGTCAGAGAAAATAATACCCTTTGGGATAAGTTTAAGAAAGCTGAAGTTGAATACGGTATAGATTCTACTGAAGCACTCAAGGCTCACGAAAGATGGGGTGCGGTGTATATCCTAACGGTTTGTTTACGCTTAGGAAAGGAGTTAAACTAATGGCAAAAGCCAAGAAGAAAAAAGAATGCCCTTATCAAAAGGTAACCGACTTGACAATCAAGTTGATTGAAGATAAGGGGTTAGCACCTTTCATAAAAACATGGAAGAATGTCGGTGGTATAAATGAGCCGACAAGTATGTCGAGTGGCAAGCAATATAACGGTATGAACATACTGTGGTTAAGCATGGCACGAATGATGCACGGCTACACGTCGAATCTGTGGGGTACATGGAAAGCTATTAAAGCTAACGACGGCATAATCGAATGGGATACCTTCAAGGCTAACGTCGAGACGGTAACCTATTGGAGTATGATTAAACTTAAAGAAATCGATAAGCGAACAGGCAAGCCAAAGGAAATATGGTTTCAGAAAACAAGTAATGTAGTGAACATGGACTTGGTAACCTTTCCAAATGGAGTGCCTGATAAGTGGGTAGTAACTGATGAGCCTGATGAGACTTTAACACCACCACTAGAACAAGCACAAGGGGTTATGGATAATTACTTCGAGGGCAAGGGTACACCAACTCTAAGGCACGGCGGAAATGAAGCATACTATATGCCTGCCAAAGACTTAGTAGTGCTACCCGAACGAAAACAATTCTCAGAAAGTAGCAAGTATTATAGTGTAGCCTTTCACGAGATGGGGCATAGTACAGGGCATGAGTCAAGGCTAAGTCGTGAAGGTATAACAGCTTGGAACGGCTTTGGAAGCCACAAGTATAGTAAGGAAGAATTAGTAGCCGAGTTCACCGCGTGTTTCCTCTGCCACCATGTAGGGATAACCGACACGAGGGAGAACAGCGCAAGCTACCTCAAAGGGTGGGTGGCTAAGTTCAAGGAACAGCCAAAGATGTTACTACAAGCATCGACTAAGGCTAAGAAAGCTACCGAGTTTATCCTAGCACAAGGAGGTGAAGCATAAAATAACACTTGACAAACTAAGGGGGGTATGATATGCCCCCCAACTTTTAATAAACTAAGGGAGTGCCAACTTCCGCAACTTATAGGGGGAACAAACATGGAAACAACAGCACAAAAAATTAAAAGATTAGAAGCCCACATTAAAGACCTCATGGAGTGGCTACAATACTACCTCGATGAGGGGGATTATTACATGGCTAAGCGAAAGACTAGCAACTTGCGCGCCGAGATTGAGATATTAGAATACTTAAAGGGGGAAGCATAAAATAAACAAGATAAATGTCTTGACAACTAAAGGGGGCTAGGTTATACTTAGCTCTCAACACTTAACACTTTAGCACGGTAAGGCTATACAACATACAACAACACAATCAAACAATACAGAACACATACGGATTATCTAGAGATATGCGAGAACGCATACAATGGCAATTGGACGGACGCACAAACTCAATATGCTACGGCATACTTTAGTGTGCAAGACTTCATAAACTTTATGGACGATGATGTAGAGCAAGGCATCGAGCGTATAAGTAAGGAGGATTTAGCGTACCTAGTAGAGGGCGCATGGAAAATGAAGCTAGAGGGGGTAGTGTAATGCCACGACAGTACAACGCAGAACACGAGGAACAATTGATACGAATAGGATTCTGTCAATCTAAATTCTACAAGCCTAACTCATGGGCTAAGGCGAAGCGTCGCATGGAGAAGCTAGTATCTAGAGGTATAGTATACCACTACGATTGTGGTCGAGGTAAGGGTAAGTATAGTACGGACTACACCATCGACCAAGTGGTAGAGATACACTTGAACCTACTGAAAGAGGGGGCATTATAATGCGAGACTCCGCACAAGACCTACACGACAAACTCCATATACTCATAGATGATATGCTATTCAGCATAATGTCTAAGTCTTTAACTAAACTTAATGGGAAGGAGTGGGACGAGGAAGTAGGCACTCCGCATTGGGAGGATATAAAGGAGGATTTCTTTATAGCGCGTGACCAAATAGTGGACTCCGTATGGGGCATATTAGTATCTAATATAAATCTACAGTAAAGGAGGTTATAACACTAAGAAAAATAAACAAGATAAATGTCTTGACAAACAACGAGGGCTAGGCTAAGCTTAGCTCTCACACTTTTAAGGGAGAACGTAACTTCCTATTCACTAACCGCCGTAAGGCAGGAGATAAACAAATGACACAATCAGAAACAATCAGGGTAGAAGCGATAGCTACTGCCATTCACGACACGCTAGTAGCAGACGGTTGGACTACCGACTGTAGTATCGAGGAAGCGCACCCTGCTAGGTATCACCGATACTTCAAGAAAGAGGGGTATGCTACGATAATGCAAAGCTATGCTGTTGCTGACCCCAATGCTTACCGAAGCTATGTAACTTCCCTTACACTAGAGTGTGATGGTAAACTCATACGATGTACAGACCATGCAACACCGAAGAAGCTACGAGCTTTCTTGGTTAGAGCAGACAAGCTACAAGACATAGCGAAGGCGAAGGCTGAACGCGATGATGCGAAGAAAGCCGAAGCAAAGAAGGAGTCGGACTACATAGCTGAGTATGTTAAGCAGAACTGCGCCTTTACTTGGGAGGAATTCTTCGAGGAAGGCGAAAGATATAAAGGTCTTCGTGAATCAATGGTGGCTGAAGTCGAAAGACAGAACGAAACTCAAGGGTTCATAGGTTCTTTTAAGCAAGTAGTAGAAGTTAAGATACCCTACGACGTAGCTAATTACGAAACTAGCTATGAGTACCTAGAGGAAAGACTTGCTAAAAACTTTAAGATTAAAATTGTAAGTGCTGATTGTTTAGTTGAAGAAGTCGAGCGATTCCAAGAGACTCTTGCAGGTGTGATGTTAATCTTCACAGGTGCAGAAGGGATAGCCTTACGAGATGCTTACAGGTCGGCACATATAATGGCGATAGCTATCAATGAAGCTGAGAGCGAAGGGCGTAAAGCCTACAAAGCATTGGAGGTGGAGTAATGGCACGAACCATAGGAACAATGTATCAATTAGAAGTCTATAACTACGACGATGTAGAGGACGGCGTGACTACTTGGAAGCCACTTTCTAGTGGTGAGTCAGAGACACAGATACTAGCAGACCTTATTGAGTTGCTGAACTCAGAGGAACTAAACATAAATAACTCTTTCCTCAGAGTGGTAGAGATTACGACCACTAAGTATTCACAATACTCAGAGGTGGTGATAGGTAAGGGAGGTATTAACTAATGGACGAACTACTCAAAGCATTGAAGGAAGCATTCAAGGACACCAACATACATGAAGAAGATTTCATCTTGGAGTGTGTCGAGTCGGTGATAACGACTAACAGCTACGGCTCAACGTACGACTTCAACGAGCTACCATGTGTAGATTCCGTAGAGGATATACGAATGGGAGGTGGTCACCAATGCAAAGGTGAACTACTCGACAAAGTACAGGAAGCTGTGGAGGGTATGCTCTAAAGAGAACCGAAGGGTAGGTCTTTCACTTACCCTTCTTCCTCTTGGTAAAAGCCACCACGAACCCCATCGTAAAGATGCCTTGAAGATAATCAAGAACTATTTAGTAATTCTTTTTATGTCTTTTCTTCTTGACAAAGATTAAGTTACTTGTTAAGATACTACAACAAACAAACCACGAGAGCGACATCTCTCTTACACTAACCGTCGGAAGACAGGAGTTAATATGTCAAACACAGAAACACAACAAGAGTTAGAAATAACAATCAACGTCGAGCGCAAGGTCACTTGGTCTAGGCAGGAAACTATCACAGTCAAGGGAACAAGAGATGAGTGCTTGGCTGAAGCTGAACGCATCGAAGAATTAGATGCTGAAGAACAGATAAAGTTAGTCGCAGAGCATAAAGATGCTAACTTCTCTAGCTTCTTATACAATGATAATCATTGGGAGTATAGTGAGGAGGAGTATATCGAGGAGTCTTGCTACTACGAAGCATCAACATTGGAGGAGGAGGACATCTATGACTAACACCTTCCAAGACTTCAAGGCTAACCCCGACAAGGACACATTGCTACAGATGTGGTGCGAACTTATTACAGCTATGGCTGAGGATAAGAACCCACGTCAGAATACTATGCAGGGTATGCTTGATGATGGGTTCTCACTAGCTATCGTACAGCTATGTGGTCTAACACCAAGCCAACTGTATGCTCAAGTCTTAGCACGACAGGAGAACGCATCGTGAAGTGTAGCTACAAGCGTTGCAGGTTGGTCGGTGATTTTATCAGCGTCGCTGACCGCAAGGACGGCACATATTCTTTGTGCGAAAAGCATTGGCTATTAGTTGCAAAACTTGATGGCTCGATACAAACAAACTTAACGAAGGTTGCCATACCTTTCAAACACTCTAAACAAGGAGATTAAAAATGGAACAGAAACAAGAACTAACAGTAGGCTACATACTTGTAGCTATCGCTCTCGGCTTACTCACATGGATAAGCTATCACAACTTAACAGAACATGAGCCAACACTCGATGACTTCTATCATGCTATTGCACAGGTAGAAAGTGAAGGTGACCCACTAGCTGTCGGCTCAAGTGGAGAAATTGGTATGCACCAAATAACTTATGCTTATTGGTTAGACAGTATGGAGTATATAAGTATCGGGGGAACGCATGACTCATGCTCACTCGAAGAATACTCTAAGCTGATAATGCAGGGATACTTCCGACGCTATGCTAACAAGGCATGGCGAGAGAAGAACTTCTATGACCTAGCAAGGATACATCACGGTGGTTGGAACGGTAGGAATCGTATCCATACAATCGAGTATGCCGAGCGAGTGGTAGCACTCATGGGGGCAGAGTAATGATGCAGAATCTAACTAAGACCTTCGACATCATACGTCGGTACTCGGGTGGAGACTTGGAGACTCAAGGTGTCTCGCTACTACTGCACGTTATGGAACACGACCCTAACCCTTTGCTTGTTAAAGAGCTGATGGATATGGTGGGAGTTTCGCACGGCTCAATCATACGCTACCTGCGATTGCTTGGTAGTGATGATGACCACCCACGAGGAGGTGAGTGTGCAGGTTTAATTCAATGTGTCATCGACCCTGCGGATAAGCGTCGCAAGCTAGTACAGCTATCGACGTTAGGACGCATGATGCGCACAGAGATTGCTCATGTTTGGAACACATCAAATGTCTAAGCAAACGGAACAAGAACGGGAAGCACTCATCACGGGTGCTTCTCGACGCACGAAGCGCAACGCTAAACGTGTAGCTAAAGAGCAAGAGACTACGACTGCAACAGGTAGCATCGCGCTATCAAGAGCAATCGTACCTCTGTCTTTAGGTATCATTGATTGGCTTGACGGTGAGGGTGCAGGGGTAGGCAAGAAAGTTAAGCCTTTCTTCAGACTGCTTACGCCTGAGCTTACAGCCACGGTGATAGCAAGGGCGGTACTCGATGGTATTAGTCGTAAGCGTAAGCGCACGGCACTCGCAGGTGCTATAGGCAGAGCGATACAGTTAGAGTATCAACTGCAAAAGTTTAAGGAAGAACATCGTGGTATCTTCCAAACTAAAATGATAGAGAGTCACCATAAGAATTGGCAGGAGAAAGAGAAGGACATACTTAAGGAGATGAGAACACGGGGCATCATCAACAAGTGGTGGGAACGTAAAGACTTAATCGCTATAGGTATGACGGCACTCATGCTGATGGAGAAACATACAGGTATGATAATGTTATACCACAAGGTGATGAACGGTAAGCGCATTGGCTTGGTAGCACCAACACCTGCCATGAAGGAATGGCTAGAGGAAAGCTATAGACAAGATGGACTGCGTGGTGTAATGTATGAGCCTATGATTGAACCACCTGAATCTTGGGTGGACAACTACACAGGTGGATACAAGCTACACGAGTTTCAGACTAAGGGTTTCATTAACTCGAAGGAAGGTAACCATTATGAGAACCTAACCTACGATGACTGCCCTGCCGTGTTCGATGCGGTGAACACACTACAGGCTACGCCGTGGAAGGTGAACACTAAGCTACTCAAGGTGATGAAGGAACTGTGGGAATCAGAAGCTACGATAGCAGGGCTACCTAATTGCAACTTCCTAGATGAACCTAAGTACAACCCCGACTGCACAGCTAACGAGAAGCGACGGCACTTCCGAGATGTACAGCGAGTGAGGGCAACTAACAACTTGAACGTGGGGCGTAGGTTCAGGCTGAACGAGTGTCTAAAAATAGCAGAGAAATTTTCAGGGGAAGATTCAATATACTTTCCTCACAGCTTAGACTTCAGGGGCAGGGCGTACCCGATACCAAAGGTATTCAACCCACAAGGTGATGACATAGCTAAAGGATTGATGCACTTCGCTGAGGGTAAACCCTTTAAGGACGAGGGTAGCAAATGGTTTCTTATACATGGTGCGAACCTGTTTGGTATCAAGGGTACGCTAGGTAAGAGAGTCGAGAAGATACTAGCGATGCAACTGCTATGTAAGTCGAGCGCATCTGACCCGATGAACCAACTGCATTGGGCTGAGGCAGACAAGCCTTTCCAATTCTTAGCGTGGTGCTTTGAGTTTGCTGAGTGGCTAGAGAATCCTAACTTCTCATCACACATACCTTGTGCGATGGACGGAAGTAATAACGGGCTACAAATTATGTCGCTCTTGTTAAGAGATGAACAGATAGGTAGCGCAACTAACTGTGTACCACAACGTACACCTGCCGACATCTACCAAGACGTAGCTAACGAGGTGACTCGACGGCTGAAGTCTAACCCCGACAAACATAACTTACGATTGTTAAGGTATGGTATAGACAGAGCGTTGATGAAGAAGGTGGTGATGAGCGTACCGTATGGTGCAAGTTACTACACGATGGTGCAACTATTCCAAGAGACTCTATACCAACGTCACCTTGAGGGTGAAGACCTACAGTTCGGTGGTAGGTTGCGAGACTACAGCGCACGACTAGCCTCTGAAACATGGGAGGTTATTAACGAGATGATGCCAAGAGCAATGGAGCTGATGGCATGGGTGAAAGGAAAGATAAGACCTGCCATCACAGCTAACAACGAGGTGTCGTGGATGACACCGATAGGATTGAGAGTGCATCAAGGATACAGGCAGACAATCAGACGGCGTGTAGTCACAGCTATAGGCTCGAAGATAAGGAAGGAAGCATACTTCCGTGACCCACTAGATAACTTATCGAAGAGGAATAACTTCAAGGCTATCGTGCCTAACTACATCCACTCACTTGACGCGAGCATCATGCTCACGACAACTAATCTTATGAAGTCGAAGGGTATCTTCTCCTTAGCTATGGTGCATGACTCGTTTGCGACACACGCTTGCGATGCGCCTGCCCTAGCTGAGGGGTTGCGAGATGTAGCGATTGATACATTTCAAAAGAATCTCCTGATTTCATTTGACAAGGACATCAGGCAATCATATCCTGATGACCATAACAAACGTTTAGCTTTCCCTTCAACAGGAATGTTAGACATCACTAAACTAAATAAGTCCTTATACTTCTTTCATTAGAAAATAGGCTAGGAAAATAATAGTAACTAACATGGTTAAATCCCAAAAAATTGTAACTCCAATTGGTATGTCTTCATGGTGTGCCATCAACCCCGATAACCCCGATACCAAGTTCGACCCTCAGTGGTATGTCGATTTGATTGTAGAGAAAGACGATGCTAAATCCTTTGCGGATTCAGTTAAGAAATTCTACGAAGAGACTCGCTCGCACTTCGGTGCAACCAAGCCAACGAACCCTATTCCAATTAAGGAACACACCGATGAAGAAGGAAACCCAACGGGTCAGCTCGTCATCAAGTGTAAGCGTAAGGTCGGTGGTACTAGAAAGGATGGCACATCGTGGGATAACAAACCACCTGTGTTGTTCGGTGCGGATGGTCAGCCATTCACACCTGAAGGTAGCATTGGTAAGGGAACGAAGATGAGATTGTCTGTGCTTATGAAACCTTACGGCGCACCTAAAGTTGGTGTGACGTTTGAGATTGTATCAGCTCAGATTATCGACGCTAACTACTACGGCAACGACGCATCGGCTGATGACTTCGAGGCGGTAGAAGGAACAGCGAAGACCACAGTACCTGCAAGTACTGAGGGATTCACTAAAGTAGAAGGAGGCGATAGCTTCAACTTCTAATGTTATACCTTCAGCTTAAACAAGACGTTGTTCCTGCGAGCAGACCCCGCGTTACTAAGTGGGGAGTTTACTATGGGAAGAAATACACGGAGTATCGAAAGAACATCCATGTACCTATAGCGCAAGCAATCACGGAAGCAAAGGCTGAAGGTATATTACCTCTTAATAGTTCTCTACTCATTGCACAAATCTTTGAAGTGCAAAGACCGAAGACTACGAAACTCGACTACCCTAACCCTGACCTTGACAATTACAACAAGGCTCTATGGGATGCGCTTCAAACGCATGGGGTAATCGAGGACGATAAGAGAATCATAGCATCAATAGAAACAAAACGATGGACAACAACAACACCAACAACTCACGTCTTGATTCAGACAGTAACTTTACAGGACATGAAGCCTGCCCAAGTTGCGAATCCTCAGACGCTCTTGCAAGATATGATGACGGGCATGGCTACTGCTTTAGCTGTAGTTACCACGAGCAAGAATCAGGAGTAGCTTCCGAGAAGCAACCCGAAGTCTCTAAGTCTTTAATAGACAGAGAGTACCAAGCCATACCTAACCGTGGGCTAAACGAAGAGACCTGTAAGAAATGGGACTATGGTGTAACACTACATCATGGTAAGCCTATGCAGGTAGCGACGTACCGTAACGATGCAGGTGTACCGATAGCACAGAAGCTACGGATGCCTGACAAATCCTTTCAGATACTAGGCAACTCCAAGAAGATGGGGCTGTATGGTGAACACCTATGGCGAAGCGGTGGCAAGATGGTCACCGTAACTGAGGGAGAGATAGATGCTCTATCAGTCAGCCAACAGACAGGCAACAAGTGGGCTACCGTGTCCGTACCTAACGGTGCGCAGGGTGCGCATAAAGCTGTGGCTCGTAGCCTTGAGTGGCTAGAGACATTTGAATCTGTAGTGTTCATGTTCGATAACGATGAGGCAGGTCGAGCGGCGGCGGAGAAGTGTAGCCTCATGCTCTCAGTTGGTAAGGCTAAGATAGCTACGCTACCCTTGAAGGACGCTAACGAGATGTTAGTGGCAGGTCGAGGTAGTGAGATAGTGTCAGCCCAATGGGGTGCTAAACCTTTCAGACCTGATGGTGTTGTCTTAGGTGAAGACCTATGGGAACAGGTGTCAGAGGTGGACGATTCAGAATCCTTCCCATATCCATGGGCAGGGATGAACGATAAGACTTACGGCATCCGCAAGGGTGAGCTAGTCACACTCACATCAGGCACAGGCATAGGCAAGTCTAGCATCTGCCGAGAGATAGCACACCACCTGATAATCAATGACAAGAAGGTGGGCTACATCGCACTCGAAGAAAGCGTGGCGCGTACTGCTAAGGGTATCATGGGTATCTCACTCAACCTACCTATTCATATACATGGTACTGATGTAGGGATGGAGCAACTACATGATGCGTTCCAAGCTACGATGGGGACAGGTAACTGTGTACTGTATGACCACTTCGGTTCGATGGACTCCGACCACCTACTAGGCAAGATAAGATACATGGTGAAGGCTCTCGATGTAGAGTATGTATTCCTTGACCACATATCTATCATGGTATCAGGGTATGAAGATGGCGATGAGCGTAGGCGCATTGATAATATTATGACTAAGCTACGCTCTCTTGTAGAAGAGGTAGGTATAGCACTCATCCTAGTATCACACCTCAAGCGACCTGAAGGTAAGGCTCACGAAGAGGGAGCGAAGACTAGCTTGGCACAGCTAAGAGGTAGCGCGTCGCTAGGTCAGCTATCAGATTTAGTTCTTGGATTCGAGAGAGACCAACAAGCTGAAGATGAAGCTGATGTAACTACCGTTAGAGTTCTGAAGAATAGATACTCAGGGGAGACAGGTGTGAACTGTACCTTGCGTTACTCTAAAGAAACAGGTAGACTTAAAGAGACTGACTCCATATCTCATGTAGCTAGAGAGCAAGCGATGTATGCAAGATAGTCTCTCTTACACTACAAGACCTATGGAAAAGATTAACCTACATCCACGCGAAAACGCACAGCCGTTCCGTCCGTCATACAAGATGGACTTGATGGCATTCAACAAACCAAGACCTGACCTAATAGAAACAATGGGACAATTAAAAGAACAAACAAACGACACCTTCATCTTCGATATGGAGACTGATGGATTACTAGATGAGTGTACTAAGATACACTGCATCGCTCTAACCACACCAAACGGTGACACATCTCTGTTCGCACAGGATGATGTACCAATGGCACTACACCACCTAGCTAACGCTGAGTGTATCGTAGGTCACAACATACTAGGCTTTGACCTGCCTGCTATAAAGAAGATATACCCTGCTTGGCAGACGCAAGCTAGGGTGCGGGATACCTTAGTTATGTCTCGTCTAGCTTACCCGAACCTGATGGATATAGACTACCTAGCTGAGAAGATACCTAAACAGTATCGTGGGTCACACGCTCTCAAGGCGTGGGGCTACAGGCTAGACTCCTTGAAGGGAGACTTCAGCCACGAGGATACTGATTGGACGGCATATTCGCTAGACATGGGCGATTACTGCGTACAAGATACAATCGTAACCTTACACCTAGCGAGTAAGCTCAATGACTTAGAGATGAGCAACCGTAGCATCGTACTAGAGCATGAGTTTGCTTCTGCTCTACTGAAGATGGAGAGTAATGGTGTGGGTTTCGATACCGAAGCCTGCGCTAAACTATACGCTGACCTCCTCACCGAGAAGGATATAGTGTTGAAGGAAATTGCAAAGGTGTTTCCTCCCGTCACGGTAGACACTAAGACCGTAGCCTATTGGTTAGATGCTGAGGGTAATAAGTATCGGGTCAAGTCCGATGCTCCTTACAACATCAGGCAAGCCCTGACTAAAGGTCCTCTCAAGACTAAGGAGAAACACTTCAACCCCAACAGCAGACAGCAGATAGCTGAGGCATTCATAATCAAACATGATTGGATACCTACTGAGTTCTCCCCTACAGGTAAGCCCCGTGTCGATGAGGATATACTGAACGGGCTAGACTATCCTGAAGCTGAGTTGATAGCTAGATACATGATGCTATGCAAGCGCATAGGTCAGGTAGCTGAGGGTGATAACGCATGGCTCAAGTTAGAGAAGGATGGTAGGATACATGGGCGCATCAATCACAACGGTGCGCTATCAGGTAGATGTACACATAGCACACCTAACATGAGTCAAGTACCTGCGGTACGGGCTGAGTTCGGTGAGGCGTGTCGCTCTATCTTCAACGTCCGTGAGGGATACAAGATGGTAGGTGCAGACATGAGTGGCTTAGAGCTACGCTGTCTCGCTCACTATATGCACGATTGGGATGATGGTGAGTATGTTAATGAGATACTATCAGGTGACATACATACACTCAACCAATGGGCGGCAGGATTAGATACCCGTGACCAAGCTAAGACTTTCATCTACGCCTTCCTCTACGGGGCAGGTAATGCAAAGATAGGTGAGATAGTAGAGCGTGGTGAGGGGGCAGGTCGTGCCTTACGAGGTAGATTCCTCAAGTCTATCCCTGCCCTTGGCTCTCTCATCAAAGAGGTGAAGGGTGTGGCTAACAAGAGAGGGTGGTTGCGTGGGCTAGACGGCAGGAAGTTACCTGTACGCTCTGAACACTCAGCTCTGAACCTACTGATGCAATCAACAGGAGCTATCCTGATGAAGCAAGCTACAGTTAATCTAATGAAAGCTATTGACACGGAGGGATTAGATGCTAAACTAGTACTCCATGTCCACGACGAGGTACAGCTAGAGGTTATAGAATCTCAAGCAGAACGAGTCGGACAACTTGCAGTATCAGCAATGATACACGCAGGGAAACAATTCAAGATTCACTGTCCTATGGATGGTGAGTATAAACTAGGAAACAATTGGGCTGAGACCCACTAACACAATGAAACCAATCAAGACAATAGAGACCGAGACTTATTGTTACCCTTCTGCACCTGACCAATATGATGAGGTACAGTTCGCACTCTACGCTGACGGAGATGTCATCGTCAAGGGTGCAGAGGGTGACGCAATCATAAACGTAGATGAACTAAAGGAAACTGTGGATGCGCTACACATGGCATACCATATACACCTTGAAGACCAACGATTCATGGAAAGGATGAGTGACATCGAATGTTAATAATATCCTTGACAACCATTACAACCACACTATAATATAATTATGTTTTACCCTGAAGAAATTACAAACGAGCAACAAGCTAAAGATTGGGCGTTCAACCCTGATTGGAAGCCTTCCCCTGTTAATGAAACCCGTGAAGAGTACGATGAGAGGCTTGCAGATAAGCCTGCCAAGATGCGTGACCACCATTGGGGTTACTACAAATGGATTGAAAGGATGTCAGATATGACACCTGAAGAACGACTACAATCGTGGAAGGACTTTCAAGAGGACTCACCTAAGTCTTGATGCTAACCATTAGAAACAATGCAAGATAACTTACCACTACTAATTATAGATGCCGATGTGCCTCTCTATAAAGCATCCTTCGCCTCTGAGATAGAGACTGATTGGGGAGATGACCTATGGACTCTCCACTCAGACATAGGCACAGCAAAGGAAATCTTTGAACAAGAGATTGAAGCTATCAGGGCAGAGTTCCCCGATGACTTCCCTATATTGCTATGCTTCTCAGGTAACGATAACTTCCGCAAGGAGTTACTACCTACCTACAAAGCTAACCGTAAGAAGAACCGTAAGCCTCTAGTGCTAAAGCCTTTGAAGGAGTGGGCGAAGAAGACCTACGAATCTATGACTGTTGATAGACTAGAAGCTGATGACCTGCTAGGTCTCCTCTCTAATGAGGGTATCATGGTGTCAATCGACAAAGACTTACGCACAGTTTCAGGCTTACATTACAACCCCAACTACCCTGAAGATGGTATAGTAGAAGTAACAGAAGATGAAGCACACTACAACCATATGTACCAAACCTTATGCGGTGACTCTACCGATGGCTACAAGGGATGCCCTTCCATTGGACCTAAGACAGCCGCGAAGATACTTGACGTACCTCCTAAAGATATGTGGGTAGCTGTATTGGAAGCCTTCGCACAGAAGGGCATCTCTTATGATGATGCTCTAGTACAGGCTCAAGTTGCCCGCATCTTGCGAGGTGAGGAGTACGACTTTAAGACAGATACTACAAACCTATGGAGTCCTGAAGATGAATAGACCTGAACACATACGTCTTCTCGGTGTATCAATACCCTTGATTGTTTCTAGCAGTAAGTCCGTAGACCCTGAAGAGGAAGTCTACGGCGTGTGGGACCCCAATGATATGACCATCACTCTTAATAGCGACTGTGAACCTGTTCAGGAGAGGGTCACGGTTATGCACGAGTTAGTCCATGCGATTGATGACTTCCTGTACCTAGAGATGACGCATCAGGAAGTATATATCCTGAGCCAAGTACTCTATCAGGTCCTCATTGATAATCCACAGCTTACGGATTACCTTATGTTTGTTCCTACATCTACACCTAAGAAGACTTCTTTCGATTCGTCAGTAGCTTCCGTAAGGCAGACGGATTGGGAAGCAACCAAAGCAAAAGGCAGACCAAAGCCACCGACCAAGCGTTGTCGATAAGCACGGCGAGTAGTCCATAGGCATTATCAACTTGCTCTTGAACTACAGTTGCCCCATCCCCCACGATAATATCAGGGTCACTATCCAACAGTAATGTGGTAGTGGTACCTGCTACTACGCCGATAAGTCCTGCTTCTAAAGGAGCAAGCGCACAGGCTATAGGGAACATAAAGAGTAATAGAATATAGAGGCGTAGGTTTTTATACATTATGTGTTGTTCTCGAAGACCACAAAGCTTACCGACTCAGAAGCATCTGAAAGGTTAGAACCATTGTCGCGGAGGGCTATGTTGAAACCTGTGGTGGCGTGGGTACTTGTCATAGCAACCATTTCTATAGAACTAGACTCATCCACCGTTGCTATAACAGTGTAGTTTGCTGTGGTCATGTCGGTATCAATAACGACAGAGTAAAGTCCTGTAGCTGCTCTCGATACTGACGCTACGTTATAGCTAGTAGCAAACAACGATGGTGTAGCTTCTGTAGTAAAGCGACCAAACGCTTTAGGGATGAACTCCATCTTAGCTTCTAGCGAAGTGATGCGAGCTTCGTACCCTGATAATCCAACAGGCAGTGCGGCAACAGCGGCGGCGTCTGCGGATGGGTAGGTTACTTTAGCGTTATTAGTAGCTACGTTAGACTCAATAGTGTCTAGGTCTACAGCTTGTGTAATAGTGAGGAACCCTACCTTAGCTGAATCAGCAGAAGGGTATGAGTTCTTAGCATCTAAAGCCGCCTGTAGTCCTGTAGTATCCGCTATAACTAAATCTCTAGCCTCTACTTGGTTACTACTATCGCCGATGAATACATGACCGTCATCTAAGTTCGGTGTAGCGTTCGTGCGTCCCGCACCACCTACTTTGATAGTACCGTTAGAGCTGTGCAATCGCTCAACATAACCTATGTTTTGAATTAGATTAGCTTCTCCACCGTGTGCTACATTGGTTAAAGCTCCCGCTGTTGTAGAAGATATATATAACGTATCACCTAAAGCCCAACCCGCATAGTCAGTCTTTAATCCTTTAAGGCTACCGAAGGTTACTATATCTAGGTTGTTATTATCAGCCGCATCCGTTGCCGCTAGACCAAAGGCGGGCATAGTGGCGGCATTACTAGCATCTGCTAAACCTACTTCAGGTGTGTTACCTGATATTCCTGAGATGTATATCGCCTGACCCTCGGTAATATCAGCGCCTGAACGGTTTTTAGCTTCAAACCGTATAGGACCGTTGAGTGGTCCGATGAAGTCAGTGGCAGTTACCGTACCTGTAAACTCAGCATCTACTCCTGTGAATAGAATCTCATTAGCATCTAAAAAGATTTTGTTTGCGTCCAACTTAGACCTGTTGTCCATAATCTGACGCTGTAACTTAACTTCGTTGTGTCTATCGTAAGGCATTAGCGAGATAGATAAGCAACAGCGGCACTGATTGCTGTGGATAGTATAGCTACTGCACCTATCAGGGCAGAGCGGGAGTTCTCTAGTTCACGTAGGCGTTCATCATGCTTCTGAATCATATCGTTGTGGGCATTGGTGATTGCTATCAAAGCATCCATCTTGCCCTCAAGTCTGCCGATAGCTACGAGTATATCTCTGTCGTTAGTTGTCATTATTCTTCTTCTTTCTCAGGCATCATATCAATCATCTTACCGTACACAGAGGATACTAAAGGTACGTTCTGAGCAAACGCTATACGACGGGCTACTCTACCGTTCTCCTCTGTGAATGCGTCCCCTGCAATGAGGTTCTGCAACAGCTTAGGCGGTGAAAGTAGTAGAGAACCAACAGGTGTGTTATCAAAGTTTAATCCTGTACTCATACCACGTCCACGACGGTACGGATTCAGAGGCTCCAAGCCTGCGACAGTCATTATATCATCTACAACACCGCCCGTATTTGCATACCAACCTGAGCGGGCAATCGCTCCCTTCGCTAACTCCTCCATCGTCATGTACTCAGCTAACTTCTCAGGGTCGTGACCATACTTATTACCCATGATACCCATGAAACTTATCATACCGAAAAAGGTATTCATCATAAAGCTACCTACTCCGCGTCTGTCTCTTGCGTGTAGGTTAGCCATCAACTGAGTTTCTAAAGAACCCATGCCAAAGAATCTAAACTGAAACAATGTTCTCATTAAAGGGTTCTGCGCCCAATGAGGAATGTTACCTTCATGTGATTGGTGGATTACTTTCTGAGTATGTAGGTAGATAGCGTTCCGTAGTGAGTGACCTGCTGCCTGACCTTCTGCACCTTCCCATTTATCTATATTCATAAGACGTAGCTTGTGTAAGCCGCCACTATAGGATGCGTGTTTCTTCAACATACTCATAATCACTTCAGACTCCGCAGTAGTTAGTCCTATCGCCGCTAGTCGTCTTGGGTTATAGGGAGCTTTACCTGAAAGAGATGAGTTAAGTAGATGCTGTACAAACAAGGAAGCGGTGTATTGACGCTGAATAGCATCAAGTGGAATTAGACCACCATACGTAAGTACCTTCTGCTGAGCGTTACCTGCAAAGTTTTCAAATGCAGACATATGTTCTGATTTACCCATCGGGTAATGCTCAAACATAGTAGCAACTTGACGGAAAGCCTTACCATCTGTGCCTACACCTGTAAGCGTTGCGATTTCTCGCTGTAATCCTTTAGGTACTTCGCCTCGTGAGTAGGCTCTTATAATAGGTCCAAGGTCTCCAAGGTGTGCCGCCCATGCTTTAATAGATGAGTGAGCTAGGGGTTGTCCCAACTCAGCAACGCCTGCAATACCAAAACTACCACCATAGACGGCTCCTGATATTTTCTGAAGAACACGGGATAGAGTTGTAAGCTCTCCCTGCTTACCAAACGCACGACCACGAACAGCCGCTTCCATACGTTGTAGTGCTGACTCCGCTTTCGTTATCTCGTTAATCGAGCGACCTTGTAATCCCATGTCCCGCTGAATAAACTCCCACATATCTTTAGTAGATGCAGGGTTTGGGTTAGCCTTGTTGGATAGCCCACGCATTTCATTGAACCTTAGTCCTATATCACGCCACTCAATAGCACCGTTTGCATTCCTCACATAAGTTTGAATTACTCGGTGAGTGTTGTTATCGAAGAAGTCTGTTAAGGCTACCCTATTCGTTACACCTTTAGCGTTCACCATGTCTACTGAGAAACCCTCATCCATTAAGAGACGGTGGTGATTGAATCCCTCGGTCTTAGCCTCTCTATTTAAGCGGGTCTTATCGAGGATGTTTTTAATGTGATGCTCAGGAGTCTTAATCAACTCTAGGTAATCACGAAGAGTTTGACCTGAGTGTTCACCTAAGAAACCATTGCTTCGGTAATCTACTGACGTACCACGCTTGTGTATGTTACTCATCCACGCACGTCCAAGGAACTGAGACTCCTCAACAGTCATTAGGTCTTGCTTTAACTCTACTGCTTTAGCGTTGTGCGCCTTGAGTATAGCGGGGGATACAAGTTCATCAGCTAATTTATTAGAGCCATACTCCCCCTCAGTCTTATATTCTTTTATAGCTTTAATTACTTTGGTTGTATTTATTTTACGGGGGAAGTAGTTAGCTTCTTTATAAGGAGCTTCTATTAAACCCGAATCTACTAACCTCTTCTCCATAGCCTTTAAGGAAGACCGTGCCGCCTTAGCCGCCGCAAGAACATTAGGGTCTTTACCCTTGTATATACCACGTAACACCTTTGATACTTCTTCTCCGAAGAGTTCTTCTGCACGGTTTATCATTGTGTCAAACGTGCTAGAGTTTGCCTTCTTCCATGCCTTCTCTGCGTGACCGTACAGTTCCCCATTACGAGAGAACAAGGCATTGGTCTCCATGTGCGCCTTGGATATAGCAGTCATATTCACAGGCTCCATTGCCCCTGTCACAGGGTTACGTTTTGGCATTGAATCTTGTAGGACATTCCCTCCAATCCAACGCAATGCGCCGTGTGTTTCGAGAGTTCCCACCTCAGCAGTAAAGCTCATAGATACTTTATTAAACCACTTACGGACAGGTTGCCAAACAATAGTTGCGGCTTTATCAAAACCACCCATAGCTACTGCATCAGATACAGGCTCAGGTTCAGGACCTTTAACTTCCTTAGTTTCAACTTTAGGAGCTTTTCCGCGGGAGGCTTTAGCCTTCGCCCCCAACTCTTTAGCGATAGCAAGTGCGCCATCATAGGCGTTCTCTCCTTTAACTAGCCTGCCTTTACCCGCAGTGTGAGCCATGTTAGGTTCGTAACTATAGAATACAACATCGGGCTTACCTCTTAGTATAGAATCTTTCGCGTTCCAACCTTTAGGGGCATACTCTACATTGAACTTAATACGAGCTACAGGCTTCCAACCAAGTTTCGCATAGAGTGGTTCAAGGTAGGTAGCGTAGGACTCAGCGTGTGTTCCTCCGTACTTTTGTATCTGAGCGACGAATGCTTTAGTAGCTCCACCTCCTGCGTCAGGGTGACTGAACAGCCCTCCCATATAGCCGTCAGCTTTAATGTAACCACCCATCATTCCGTCTTTAGTTATGAGGAGTGTTCCTCCTTCATCTACTATAGCTCTTGCCTCTGCTTCCGTAACTGCGGATACCTGAAGGTCTACGTTCTTACCTTGTGCTTTATATACTTCACGAGTTTTGTTCAACCCTTCTACGAAGTTTACAGGCTCAGTAGGTTTCATCTCAGGACCTTTAGGTTTTTCAGCTTCAACCTTAGCTTTTGTCTTTACCTTTGGAATCTTATAAGGAGTAGCGTCCCACTGTACAGTACCTGCGGGAGACCCGCTTCCTGACGGCTTACCTGTAGGTCTTATACCTGCTAAATCCTCTAGGATTATGCCGTTGTGGTCTACTTTACCCTCCCATACTACCTCTAAAGACCCATCTTTCCCCCACTTTCTAACAGTAATGGTGCGAAGTTTAGGTGTCCCTAACTCCGTAACCCCTGCTTCGGGGTGTATCACCGCACCTGACGGACCTATCTCACTTGCCTCTATGCGTGTGTTAGGTGCTTCTACTTCAGCTTTAGGTGTGGTAGGTGCTTCTACTTCAGTAGTAACCTTTTCATGGTGGCTTCTGACAGCTTCCCGATACTCTTTAAGTTGTGCAGTTCTCTTCTCTCTACTCTTACCTTTAGTCCTAAACTCAAATCCACTCTCTCGTAGGTGCGTTATAAGTTTACCCATACCGTCGTAGTCCTTATGAATCTCAGCTAGGTCAGCTTCTCTAATCATATCACGCATCTTAGAAGGCGTGGTGTTATTAGTATACTGAAGATTCCTTGCTCTCATCTCCGCTTTCAACTCACCTTTATTTAGGTGGGATAGTGGGTTCAGTAATCTATCGTAAACCTTCTGCGCTAGTGGGTCCATGTTAGGCTTAGGTGTGTGTGTGCCACGCTCTCCCTTCGGAGTCAGCTTATCAAACGCCTCAACTACTCTTTCAGGTAGGTCAATGCCTTTTGATTTAGGTTCACTAAAAGTTTCAATCTTCAACCCCTTACTCTTGGCATTCTTAACTACATCATAAAATAGAGGGTCATTTACCATCTTCTCTGATACACGCCTGCCTGCCTCTATATCAGCCTTCATGCGAGCTTTGAACTTCGACAGGATGAGGCGGTCTTGTACCTCGAAGGGGTGTAACTTCTTACGACGAGCTTCCGCATTCTTCCGAGCCTTACGTGCGACTGACTTACGCACCTTTGCTACCTCTAGCTCGTTGAGTTTTATACGTGCCTCATTCTGTGCGCGTCTATCTTTAACTTCTGCACGGTTAAGGTAGGCTTGTGTAGCCTTCTCAAGGTTGGCTTTCTCTTCTATAAGGTGTAGGTGTCTCCTTCCTTTAACTGCCGCTGAGTTATTAACTATCTTATTAACGACTGCTGCCTGCTCTTTAGTTAGAATTTTACTTAGCTTCTTTTCAATTTCATGGTCTATTTAACTCCTTCTTAACT
>Ga0233414_10000304_pt1 | contig 21091 bp, 22 predicted proteins | sample Na_anoxic_10_MG_FD_189020 | JGI IMG/M metagenome (GOLD analysis project Ga0233414, IMG submission 189020) | Seawater microbial communities from Saanich Inlet, British Columbia, Canada - Na_anoxic_10_MG | ecosystem: Environmental > Aquatic > Marine > Inlet | place: Canada: British Columbia... | reverse complement strand
AACGAGGTCTCTAATCTCTTTTACTTCTTTATTAACTTCTATTTTAATCATAATAGAACCTAATTCTAAAACGCCAAACTCAATAGCTTTAACCACTACTTTTTTAACGATTAGTTTCGTGAACATGTTCAAAGGCCCCCAAGTTAAATAGGAGGCCTTATCCACTACATACTTCATGATTTGTTTAACCACGAGGTCTATAACTGTTGCTTTAATTTGATCATGCATTACAGTACTTGATCGTCAACACCGTCGATTTGGTCAATTATTTTTACCAAAGGTGGTAAAAGAAAAGGTAACATTGGAATTAAAATATCGTCTGTTTTGTTTGGCGTCGCTACTAAAAAAGCAGGCAGCGCAAGCATGATAGCTTTAGCTAATTTTAGTACAGCATCTTCTGCTATGTCTAAACCTTCTGCTTTGATTGCATCTAATAAAATTTGTTTCGGGTCTGCTGTTGGTACTACTGGTGTTTCTACCATTATAATCTCCTCTAGTTTTTGTTAATTAATACTAATGCTATCTGGAAAAAAGCTGTGATAACAAAACTTGCAACCAGGCTTCCCCCTATTATTTGCCATTTAAACTTTATTATCTGATCAACTTTTTTATCGAGCTTGTCAAACTTCCTATTTGTTTCATCTATGAAATAATCAATCAGGTTTTTATCCATTTAAAACACTCCTTAAGCTAAAAAAGCATCTATTAAATCTGTGATATAAGTTATATCCCCTGCGGTATAATAAGCTGAAAGGTCAGACCCAACTATTGTAGCTCTTGCAGAGTCTATGGAACCTGCACTTAGTAAACCATCTACAGCTTGAATTATAGGATCACTCATAAGGGCGATTGTTTGAGGTACTGTTAGTCCCTTACCATCATTAATCACTGCAATCTCATCTTTGATTCGTCCACCAAACTCACGTCTCTGTTTCTTAGCTTCTATTGAGGCTTGATGAGCATCAGCTGTTGCTTTAGTAGATATTGCTAAATCTCTTGCCACAGTGTCTACTGTGAATACTTTATGATTACCAATGACTATATCTTCCATTACTTGATCACCATTGACGTCAAGCTCAATCACAGGAGATTGATAGTCGATAAGAACAGGGTTCCCATTAATATCAAGGATTGGATCACCGTTAATATCTAACGAAGGTGTTTGTAATGTTTCAAATACTGGATCTCCATTAACATCAACGGCTTGCTTAGGCGCAGGCTCAGTGTCATCTACGGTGGTAATTGTAGTAAAAGGGAGATCCGATTCTGGAACTTGACCTGTGTATTCGACTACCGCATCAACAGGGACATGTCTCTTGGTTGTTTCTGTTTTATATCCACCATGCCTATTAATTATATATTTCATTACTTAATTCTCCTAGCTGATATTTTGTAGCCTACTTGTAAATTTGTAATACTGGTTCCAGCGAATGCCTTTAAATAATAAGTAGTCGGACTAGTAACAATTGCGTTGAAAGAAGTTACAGATAAACTCTCATGATCGCCGCTCGCATTTCTCATTGTTTGTCTTGCTCTAGACGAACCGTCCAGCATTCCCGAACCGGCATTACCAGATACGGTCCCGATGCCTAATATTACGGACGATGTTGTCGTCGTACCATTTGACTTAAAAGTCCCAGTACAATTAATATCCCACTCACCAGGACTTAAGATTATTGATGTTAAGTCGCCAAATTGATCTGCGGTGACTAAGTAAGAAACCAACCCAGCAGATTTTGCTTCAATGTACTCAGTTTCACCATAAACACCGAATACAGAAAAGTCTGGAAGCTCTTCTACGCTTACAAAAGTTGATGCTAGATCTCCGGTGTATAATGCTATTGTCGCTCCGCTGTTTTGTGAGACCCTAATATCTATATAATCACCTTTATCTAATTGTATGGTATCACTTCCACCTAAGTGCATAAAAGTAGAGGTGGCTCCGAACTGAGTATCTCTGTCTAAATTTGAATACAACACTCCGTTTTTATATAGTAGTAAGTTACCAGATTCTGACTCAGTCCAAGCCGTTGTGCCTGCGAACAGTAAATTTGAATGTACTTTATAGTGTGAGGTTTTAGGTGCTGTGAATTTCCATGAAGCTCCAGTTGTAACTAAGCTTTGGTTATCATATTCAACGGTATCAAAATCAACTATTGTTATACTGCCCGTAGATATTGACTGCCCTGCGTCTGTTTTATGCCTTGTTTTAGATGTACTAAACAAAGTCTCAGTCGTTGAAACTAGGTTGCCACTTACATAGTCAGCGCCCTGTTTTGCTACGTGTACTGTCAAACCTCTGTCTATAGTAGTAACAGCCGTGTAGACAATAATTGTAGCCTGAGTATTACTAATAGCTGTGACTGATAGCTTTTGTCCATTATCTGAAATACCACCATCAATTGATGCCACAACTGAAGGAGCAACTGTTAAGCCTGTAAAGTTAATTAAATATGTTCCAGTAGCTGACTTACTCACACTAGAGACAATATCTCCAAGCTGTGAGGTCAGGACTCCAAGGTCAGTCATTCTAATGGCATCAAAGTTTTTATGTAAAGGCATTGCACCAGGTGCCACTTCTTGAGGACCTACAAGAACTTTATCCACTGTAATATTAGATGCAACACTTGGCGCTGTTAAAACATATCCACGTAATGAATAAGTGTTATCAGGGTCAACAACTTCAACCTTAGCTAAAAAGTATTTTGAAGTAGCTGTTGCTTGTAACTTACCGTTATTGTCATTTCTAACTAATATATCACCTGGGGTGTCTACATTTCTTAATCTAATCTCAATATCATCATTGGTGTAATTCACATCAGTCTTATACCAAAAACCAATGGTCATCGACTTCCCACCTTCAACATAAGCAAGATCAACATCGTTCATATCAAATTCAAAATAATCAGCCGTGGTCGCCAAAGTCCCAACAGTAAACTTATGAGATTGAGCACCAAACAAAGGAGCAACAGTTTCAAAAGCTTTTGTAATGTTTGCAGTCACAGTTACATTATTGTTACTGGTCTCAGCATCAGCGTCTTTAATATAATTAATTCCGCCCTCACCTGATCCACCAGCTCCACCAACAGAAGATGATTTAATCTTCCAACGAGTGTCACTTATGGAGTAGAAGAAAGTCACAGATTGTCCAGCGCCAATTATTAGATCGGCATTGTCTGGTAAAATTATTCTATCTGTTGCAATAGCTCCAGCATTCTCATCTTTTAAAGTTATGTCAGCAGAGGACCCATTATGTAGTGTCACCACCTTCGCTGAACCTGTAGCGTCTATCCCTTGAAGTTCCGTTGCTGTAACCCCAGTAAGTCTGACGATTGATTTCGTTGTACCTAAAGCTGTAATAGTCGCAGCACTTGCTATATCTACTATCGCCATTTCTAAAGCGTTAACCTTGGTGGGTTTTACGTGTTCAATTGTACTACCGATTGTCATAGCACTTGAGGGTATCGCTGAACCAATGTCAGTATTTTTAATATCTACTCTCGTGCCTTGTGCTGCTGCTGTATGATTCTCAGTAGCTACAGTTTCAATAGTTAAAGCACTATTTGAAGCTCCAGCATCATCAGTTGTTTTAGATGAAATTCTACCAATGGTGTCCCCGATTAGAGTAGCGCCGAAACCAGTAGCTCTTTTTTTATTTAAAATAATCTCAGCAGGGTTCACACTATCTTCAGACCTACTTGATTGAATACCTGTATTTGATAAAACATCCAAAGCTGTGCCTGGAGTTTCAGTTCCAATACCCATCTTACCGTCAATGACTCTAAAGATTTCTTGAATGGTTGTAGACCCAGTAGTTGTTGCTTCAAAAATAATAGTGGCACCAGAAGCTGCTGCACCCATATCATCTAATGCTTCAACTCTAATTCTTGCTACGTTCGGATCACTTGAATCATCGCCACGACCCACAGCTTGAATATCTAAAATCGTGTCACCCGTTAAGACCTGACCGTTATTAGCGATTCTTTGTTTAATGAATTTCAACAACGCACCATCTATATCAGCAGTGATTTTTGAAATTTCAAAAAAAGCATCAGTAGAAGGGATCGTAGCTTTCAGTGTGTTTAAGTTTACTCGAAAGATTTCAATATCATTAGTACCGTCATAAACTTTATATGACCAATAGAAATTTGGAGTTAGCTCATTAGTTGTATCTATCCACGCTCCACCAGCTTGAAGTTCACTAGGTCTTGTAGTACCTGATAAACCAGAAACTACTGCGTTTTTAAAATCATCTAAAATTGTCGCAAGCTGCGTACCTGAAGTTGTATTTGGATTAATTGTTGACCAAATAGTCTGACTCATTAACTCCCCCTTAAATTATATTACTACGTTATTTTTTCTACCATAGCCTTTAGTCATTGCGTCGAATGTTCTTATGACACCAACATCATTTTTATCAAAAAACTTAACAGTGAAACCGTCAAGGTCCTTATTCGTAAAACTCCAGTAATCACCAGACTGTGCATTCTCCAAAGATATCTGAACATTTGGAGTAGTACCAGGACCTTTAAATGCTGGAGTATACGTCACAGTGTACCCATTTACAGCATCACTCACAAGGTTATTATGCTCATCTAATCTGTCTGGCATATCTGCTTTTATTGTAGCTACAAAAACCCTAGGGGTTACATTAACTTTATTGCTAATTAATTTTAGCCTAAATTGAAATATTCGACCAGTAGCGTCACCCATGTTGAATGGTCGCCAGTCTGTCCACACATCATCAAAACCTCCACTCAAGGTAGAGATAACATCAAGACTAGGCCAAAGACTAACGGTGTTGAAAACATCAGTTGAACGATACTGAGTTTGTACTTCCCAGTCACTCACACCCACTGTTGACATAAAATCAATAGAGCTTAGAGTGGTCCAGTTTTCCATTAAGTCACCAATGTTATACCCTTCAGCCTCTATCAATGACTGAAGTCTCACTGTATAAATCTCACTTAGATCAAGAAGGCTATTATAATAATAGTAACCTGGGGTGTAGTATTGAACTACCTCAGCCCCACCTGATACTGACTCTTTTAAAAGCAATGCTGCACCTGAAAGGGTTATATTATCTTTAGGTCCCACGAAAGTAGGAGCATCTGTAATAGTTTCAATAATGTTTAAATTAAATAACTCAGGAATGGTTGTAACGGCTCTTGCTGCATTTACTGACTCGTTCCCAGCAAGATCTATAGCTTTAATTAAATAGACTCCACTTCTTGCCTGAGTAGACACAGTACTGGTGTTACTATCAACTCTCATTAATGGTATTGAAGATGACCATGTCCCGTTGACGTTTGGTGAGAATCTAATCAGATACTCGTTAGCGTCACAATCAGGTATTCTATCCCAAGATAGTTGTAAAACCTCATTGGTGATATCAGTACCATAAACTTCAATATCACTTGGTGCTGATGTCTTTAGAGCAATGATGGTTGAAACTACCAAGGCTTCACCTAGTGGGATCTTTTTACCCGTTGCAGACACAGCTAGTACTTTAAAGTTGAACGTGCTACCCAGTAAGTCTTCATCGGGCACAACATAACGATAAGATGTTTCACTAGCTCTATCTACAATCAAATAACCTGAACCGTAATCCACATAGATCTCAAAATATTCAAACACTGAACCTATGGGGTATCCCCAGTCTAGATTAGCGTAGAACTCATAACCTCCACCTGCACAATCCCAACCACTATCTACTAAAGTTAAATCCTCTACAGCAGTTGGTGGGTATAAGTTAGGGTCAGTAATTAAAGAGATTTTAGGGTCATATGGTTCAAACTCATCGTCAGACTCATAGTTATAAACTTCTGGTGCTCGCTCTATTAAAACCAGTTGAGCCGATAAGTCATCATTCGGTGTTATTGATTTAACAATAGCGTCAAACACTGTGTTATCACTTTCACCTACAACAATTAAATCCCCAACTTGAGGAATGGTTCCACCTGCTGTGAAACTGTTCGGAGTTAGAGGTGTTAAAAGAGCTTGATAAATCTCACCATCATTTGAGTCTCTGAAAACATAACCATATGTTGGACCTACTGGGAAATCTAATGAGTCATCAATAGTCACTGTGTTACCCACTACAGTTTTAACTCTAGCAGGTCGCCCACCTACTCTCATCACATCTTGGGTGATTTGAACGAAGTCACCTCTATTACAAATTAAATGCTCAAAGTCTACAGTGAGACTCATTACTTCTTGTCGATATCTATTTTGAGCCATCATGAATCGACCAAAGCGCCAAGCCTGTTCTTGGTTTGTGCAAGCGAAGGTTTCAAGTGTGTCAAATTCACTAGCTGTTAAAGCTGTGTAACCATTTTCATAAACTACCTTATCGTTTAACTCCCAGTTCTTTGAAGGGTCTATAAACCTGATTTTAACAGCGTGTGGTTTCGTAGAATAACTTCTGGTAACACTAAAATCTTTTGAGTTTCTAGGAGTGAATATCTGAACAGGTGTGATCCTATCTATGTCTAAGAGTGCTGAGTATTTCCCATCGACCATATTTAATGTGGCTTGTGCAGAGTTTGCTACTTGGTTTAAAACTTCTTGTAAAGTAGTTCTATAATCTAAAACAAAGTTACATTGATACCTTGGGAAATTTAAAGTAATTCCTGTTGGTGGAGTAGGGGAAGCATCACAGTAGTCAGCCCACTCAACAATAGCCGCTAAATCAACTCGATCTTTAGCTATAGCTTTTTTATTTACTTCACCAATCAATAAGTCAGTAAACACCCATGCAGGGTTATTGTTCAACTCTCTAGTCCACGTTAAAGTATTTGCGTCATAGACTTCTAAAGCTGAGGTGTAAATCCCAGATAGATTTGAAATACTACCGTTTAATTGGTTGGTAGCCTTAATTCTCATTTCCATGAATACGTGGCGCTTTTCAGTAATTATAGGTATGGTCTCAAGTCTTGTAACAATGCTGGACCAAGTGAGTTTATCAAATTTATCTGGACCATAGGACCCTAATGTTTGAGTACGTTCAACTCTCACCTCAAATTGACCAACGTCAATAGGTGTAAACGAGAAGGTTGAATAGATGGGTTTCGTGTCTTCCCCTGTGAGTCTAACTAAACCCGTAGAGCTTAAATTGACTTTAATGTTACCAGCACTTACGTCACGCAGAGCTGTGTAATAAGTTGACTCACCACCTTTAGGGAATAAGTTGACCTCAAATGTACCAGTAAATAAAACAAGACTTTTTGTTAAAGGTCTGTCAATTACTACAGCTTCATAAAGAGAAGGAGTATCTGTAATACTAACGATAGTACCTACGTATTGCCCATAAAAGAATAAATAATTACCGACTTTCAAATCAGCATGTTCTTTTAGGAAAACAGTAGATGAACCTTTAGCTACCCCATAATACCTTACAGCTGTTTTAATCCAAGCAGCACTGTCATCTAATATAAACTCATCGTTAACATCATCAAGTCTTTGAGGTGTCTCAAAAGAGTCATATAATTTTGTGTAAGGTGAAGGTGTGTCGAACGATGGTAAAGGAAAAGCTTCAAGATCAATACCTTCATAAACAGATGGTTGTCCACCAATACTAACGTGGTGTTTGGTGTATACAGGATCATTGAAAGATCTCCATGTACTGGACCCGACTTTTCTATATTGGATTTTAATATCTATGTTTCTTTCAATTTTTACACCTTGTGAACTGAAACCCACAAGACCTTCAGGGTTTACAAAACTCAACATGATTGTTTGTGGGGTTAACCCCGTGTTAGGTGCTGAGTTTCTTATTGCTAGATACTCATCAGCTGGTGTTCCACTAACTGAACTGTTACCGTTTAAAGCTAGAGCTAAGTTTTCAGACTCAACATCATTTTTGTAAAGCACAAATTCACTTTCAATTTCATCCCAAATACCTTCATCAACAGCAGGTTTATTGAGATCAACAAAACGATAATCAACATCAGTGAAATCTTCAATTTTGGTATCACCAATTAATAAGCCTTCAACCAACCCAGGCCCGAGACCAAAGTCATAAATCGCATAAAGATATTGAACCAGCTCACCATCAGAATCATTTTCAAGTTGTGTGTAAGGGTTAGCAGCTACTGTAGGGAATATCCTGTGCTTACCATATACTTTAGGTACAGTAGCGAGTTTCTTAACAGCATTGCTTTGCCCAGTAACGGAGTACATCTGAGACTCTTCACCTGCTGTCTCTGATTCCATAACCACGTCTGGAGGAGGAAACAAACTGTTAAGTAAAAGTCCCGTAGCCATTGTTGCACCAACAGTGGCTAATGCTGTAGCTAAAGGTCCCCAACCAAACCCTGGCACAAGTACGGCCACGGTGATAAGAGCTATTTGTTTTAATATACCTCCACTCTCACCTTGCTTAATTACTGGGCAAATTAAAACATTATCATCTTTTGATAATTTAATAGTTTCTAAAAGGTCACTTTCAATCTCATGACCGTTTAAAACAGCTTTGAAAACTTCATCTTTTTCAAACTTACCTGTGTTGATATCCTTCAAGCATCTTTTAAAGGCTTCAGATAATAACTCACCATCAACAATCTTAAACGTAAGATCGCTATCATTTTTTTCCAATGATTGAAATTTGACTTTTATCATCTAAGAAAAGCTCCTATGACGGTAATACCCATTAACCCTGGTAGAATATCTTGAAACAGAATCTATAACAACCCCGTTACCTTTAAGAGAATGAATAAATTTACCAACTCCAAGGTACATTCCAATGTGACACTCTACGCCAAGAATCCTCAGAAGCATTATATCCCCAGGTTCAGGTTTATCGGATTTAAAGAACTCACCCTTATTAGTTTTAATTAAACTCTCACATTCTTCACGGTCTGGAACATCACATCCATAATCTTGGTGAACGTCTAGGTTATAAACATCTTGATATAGTTTTCTAACTAAGTCCCAACAATTAAAATCTTCATAGGGTTTACCAACATAGTTAGAACAAGCCTGGAAAATTTGACGGTTCATATTTTTCTCCAGTCATTTCTACGTTTAAAAAATCATCTACAATAATCTTTGCACTAATGCTCTGTTTGTTCATTTGAATGGTTTGGATCTCAAGGTTATCCTGAGTGATTTGAACATCATCAGGCATTGAAGCAAGAATTAATTCAATTACAATACTGATGGGTGAGGTGACTGATCTTATCTCATCTACTAAGTCTAAGGATATGTTATCAAAATTAATACTAAATTCTCGCACAGTCTCACCATCATCTACTGGAAACCTGATCTTAAAAGGAAAAGCTGTAAAAGTATTAGTTCTAGAAACAACATCCTTAGTATTATTAACTAACCTGATTGTACTAAAACTATCATGGGTTAAGGTTATTAAAGTCAGAAAAGGATCGTTAGATTCTTGAGATAACAATTGATAGACTAATTCTGGTGATAATTGATTAGCCATCAGGGTGCCTTCTCAAGACTTAAAGCTACTCCAAATTTCGCACCACCCATCCCAGTTATCCTAGGGGGAGTAATGAATCTAAAACTAGCTGCTGATGAATCAATTGGGTCAACCCAATCAAAAAAGTCAGTTCCATTATTTAATGTTGTCTTATAGAAGGTTTTTAGATCCGCGTACTCTGAACTATCTAAAATGATTGATCCTCTATATTGATCAACACCATCAGTGTACCGACTTCTAACTTTAGCTAGACCGACATCTACATCAGACTTAATTCTAGTATCACCAAATACAAGTTCAAACTGTGTTGACTCAACTTTTTGCTGTAGTGTTGCAGGCCAAGTCGCCATTAGTAACCCTTTCTAGATATGCCGAAATTACTTCTTAATTGTTTATCGTAAGTACCCTTGGATAAACCTTCTCTAACTTTTGACTCAATTACAACTTCAATATTTCTCTCACCATTAGAACCAAAAGTCTCTGCTGTTGTTATCTCAGTATCACTATTATTTATAATATTAATATTCACAGGATTGACCGATGCTTCAACTCCTAACTTACCATTACTTCTTGATAAGGGGAGTATTGCTTCAGGCCCAGCTTCACCCATTAACCCAGTCTTAGATCCATAATTAAATAATGTTGGTGAGCTTACTACCCCACCTGATGCGAAGGCTCTTATACCACCTTGATTAAAAGCCGCACCGTTGGCCGCTGAGAGTGTTGGGTCAGCTCCTGGAGTTAAACTTAAACCTCCACTTCCACCTGTAATAGCTCTAGCTAAAGGTGCGATGATTTGCAATCTGATAATAATTTTTAATAAATCATCTAAGATAGATTGTGCAAATCTATTAAACTCAAACTTACCTGTTTTCACCATGTCGAATAATTCATTTTCTAAAGAACCAAAAGCTTTACTAAAAGTTTCAGCTACACCTTCACCCATAGTTTTAAGGTTACTAAGAAAAGTTTCAGCGCCAGATTTAAAAACAGTACTGTAAGTACTAAAATCAAGTGCTTCAAAAGTTTTAGTTAATTCTTTATTATATTCTTGTAAGCTTATCTTACCAGCGTCTAATTGAATCTTCATGTCTTCCAGCTTTAAACTATCCAACACTTCTTTAAACTGTGTTGCACTTATAGCGCCTTGATTGAATGCTTGCTGAACACTTATTTTTTTAATATCCGTTAAGGACTTATTATAAGCATCAAGTGTTATTTTCCCATCATAAAACTGCTGATTAAGGTCAGCTAACTTAGCTTTGCCGAGTTCACTAAAGTAATCTCTTGCTGAAAAACTACCTTCTTTAAAAGCCAAATTAAGTAAAGATACAGCACCAGAAAGTTTTTCAGCATTTGCACCATACCTACTTTTAAGTAAGTCTAATTGACTTTGTAATTTGTCTTTACTGAGACCTTTGAAACCACCTTTATCACCTTTTTCAAGTTTATCAGCTTCCTTTCTTAATTTTTTTGATCTTTCAATATTCTTTGCTATGCTGTCATCTAATCTCTTCCCCACTTTGTCTTTATTTTTATCAAAAGGTGAAATTAAAAGTTTTTGAAATTTGAATAAAGAGATTTGAAGGTCAGACATGAACGCTTCAAATCTCTTGAATTTTGCCTCAAGAGTGTCTAAATTTTTAATCGCAACAGCCGTAAAAACAAGTAGACCTGTAGCTAATGTAGCCCAAGGGTTCAATAGGGTAATCAACAATAAAGTCTCACCAAAAGATATCACCGCTGGTATTGCAGTGGTTAATATAGTAGATGACATAGCAGCTAAGGCTACTACAGCGCCAGTCCCTATTAAAAATGCAAATAGAGTAAATTTACCTATCAACCATTCTAAACTTTTAGCAAACTTACTTGATATACCCCACTCATCATTTAATTTGAATATACTCTCTCTAATCCCATCTAAAGCCGCAACGATTGTTTTCTCAATGGTAGGCTTTATATCTTTAGCTTGTTTAGCTAGCTTCTCTTGATTATCAAATAAAATCTTTAAAACATCAGATGCGCCAATGGCCCCTGTTGCAGCTTTTTTATAAATATCTTTTCCATATTCTTCTCTTAAGAGTTTGGCTACAACAGCGTTTTGTTCCATGACCGAACGTAATTCTTGACCACGTACTTCACCAGAAGCAAAGGCTTGGGCAAGCTGTACTATAGTAGCCTCAGTCTCTTTAAGACTCGCACCAGCTACCAAGAACGAGTCTTGTAATACTTTAGTTAAGTTAATTAAAAAGTCAGTCTCAATCCCAGCTCCACCAATAGCAGCAGCCAACCTCGTATAAGTCTTAGCCGTTAATTCTAGAGATGACTGAGTGTCTTTAGCTACTGAACGAAGTTTAGTGAAAGTTTCCCCTGCGTCAGCAGTACCACCACTTAACACTTCAATCCTGTCACCCAGCTGTTGCATGGTATCTGACATTCTAACAATTTCACCAAGCCTCATAGCACCGAACCAGGCAATAGAAGCGTTTCTTAAAAACTTAAAGCTACCAGCCATGGACTTGGTGTTCTTATTAAGTGAACCCATTTGGTTAGCAAGCTTTTTAATTTGTCGCTCACCTTTTACGTCAGCGATAATCCTTAAAATTTCAGTTTTTAGATTTGCCACTATCTTTCCCCGACGCTTTATTTTTCTCTCTAGATAATTCTAACAAAGTATTATCTAAAAGTCGCATGATGTATAAGAAATCATCAAATTCCCCTAATTCATATACTCTAAAATACTCCAGTATAGATGTAAATGGAATAGGACCAATGTCCATACCTATTTGGCGACAACTTGATAATTCAAAGAACGCTTCAAGGTAAAATTCGTAGGGACCTATGTAAGGCTCCCTATCTTCATCGGCTAGGAAACCTTTCTGTAGTAAGTTATCGTAAAAACCCGACGGTATTTTCTCAGCCCACTTATTATACCAGACTAAGTACCGTCTTAAGAGTTTCCCAAGACTTCTTTATAGTTATTTGAATCTTCGGCATACCGCATCAAAGTGTCAAATAACTCAGGTAAACTCTCAAGTAGAGTAATGGCTAAATCAGAGTTGTATGGCTGAACAACACCATCAATCTCAATACCCTTCCAATCAACTATACATGAGTTAACAAAGATTTTAATCTCAATCTCTTGAGCTTTCTCATCTGATAGTGAACCCATTTCGATTTGCCTAGCGTAGGGCTTATAATGAATCTCTAAGGCTTTTTTAATTTGAGGATTACTTTTCTTAAAAGGTTTAACTAAGAACTCAACCCCTTCTGAAATAGGAACCCATTTACCGTCTTTAGATGCTTGATCGTCTAGTTTAAAAAATTGATCTAGATTAGTTTTCATACATATCTCCTTATGTGTTTCAACTAATCTAGAGACATTATCCTAGTTTGTAAATATAAATAGATTTTTCCCCGTTTACGCCAACCTTAGCTGTACCTTCCATTTCTAGAATTACATCTTGGTTTTGCCCACCTGAAGCAGGATCATCAAAAGACACCTGAACTGCTGGCATATAAAACCCGTACCATCCCCCAGTGTTCTTAACAATGAAACCTAAACCGAAAGCTTCTTGAGATAGTTTCTTACCTAATAACTGCCAAGCCGCATCTTTAAGATATGTACTTAGAGACACACCGATTTGAGCCGTACCTTCAGAGTAACTTTGAGGTGCCGCAAGACCAATACAGTTTTGAGGAGTCAGGTTGTTATTCAAACTTAAAGAAATGTTTTGAATACAAAAGTCATCATCACCCAAAGTACCGTCGGCACTTGTAACTAAGAAAGGCATATCAATTGAACCGTTCATAGAGTTGGAAGTCGCAGGGTCAGTGATCTCTCTTAAGTAAGTGTTGAAATCAGCAGCAGCTTCTACAGCTTCATAACCGTTTCCAGAAAATGTAAAAGAACCTGTCACTAACTCACCGTAGGCAACATTTAATTCCATTTCTGAAACAATCATCCCACTATAATTAATAGCTTTAGTTGTAAGATCTAAGAAAGTTTTCTCCATTGAGAAAGACTGTTTGTTAATCCCAACTTCTAATTTATCAGCAAGTTGATAACCAGTTGGTGTGTCATTAGTCATTCCAGCAGGACCTTGATAAGTAACTACTAAAGCAGTTACGTCTAAAACAACAACCTCTACATTGTTATTTGCTGTACCACCTGAAAGAACTATAATGTCACCAATGACTAAACCTTCAGTCACGAAACTTCCAGCTGCGCGAGTGATTGTTTTTAATGTTGAATCTAAAGTCAAACCCACTACTACAGCAGCTGTTGAAACGAAGGTGTTAAAAAGAGCACTCTCTAACATGGAATCAATCGCAGCTTCTTTAGCTAATTCAAAATTGATTGCTCCACCAACTGTAAGACCTGTAACCACTTGACCACTTGATAATCTATCCACTCTAATTTGAGCTGACTCAACAGTGTCAGGAGTTCCACTTAAAGCTTCTGAAGTAAATCTAGATGTTGAAAACCCACCAGCACCTGTTGCTAAATTTGTAGGACCTTGAGTTGTTTGAGCTGTTCCAGCAGTTCCAGAAATAGTACAAGCCGCTAAAGCAATTGCGGCGGCGCTACCATCAAAAGCAGCTTTCACTTGAGTAGCCGTTGAAGTACCTGATTGAATGTCTATAACAATTGCGTTACCAGTAACTACAACAGTCTCTGCGCCAGCAGTACCTGTGTTGGTATACTCAATACTAATTGCGTCTTGACCAGTACCTGCTAATACAGCAGTGAAAGTTAAATCTTGAATCACAACTGTTGAGTACACAGCAGTTGGAATGGTCCCATAAGTTGTTTCTTTTGCGAATGTTACTCGCACTAAATTTGATGAAGACATTGATTACCCCTTTTAATTAAATTATAAATCCAAATCGCGTTCATAGGAAGCCAAAAAACTAGCTGACACAAAACCACCTTCAAATTGTAAGGTAGCTCCAGAGCCATAATTTAACGGTGTGACTTCCTCAATTAGTATAGACTCAATCCGTTGACCCCTCAAAAGACTACGCAACGCTTCGCCACGCGTCAATATTGAATCTACAGCACCAGCCTTTGCAGGTTCAACCACATGGAAGTAAACAGCTCCAGTTTCTCGGTACTTACCTTGAGTATTGGTAGCTGGCACAGTTATAGGTACTTCAGTCCCACCGAAAAATTCTAGACCTAACCAAACCGAATCATAACTTACAACGATCTCAAAAATGTCTTTATATTGAACAGACAAATCAACAGTCTCAGTCTCACTAGAATTAGCTGTTAAAAAATCCTTAACCTTTGTTCTTACATACGCTGAACTCAATCTGACACTCCTCGTTTTCCACCAATATATATTTTAATGGTGGGGTATAAATATGTTCTTGGTTTCCTTTTACTTGTTCCACCACCTTTAAACATAGCAGTTAAGCCTAATAAGCTCCCAGGAATAAACCCAAAATAAATACTCACATTACCTTTATACTTTCTTTTGGCCGCTCTAGTCGATAAGAAATATACCCCATTAGGTTTTAATGATGTTGGCGAGCGAACTCGACCTGATGAATTTGTACGTTTATTTTTAATTCTAACTCGTCTAGTTCTTTGTCTAGTTACACCAAGTCTTTCAAGCCTCCTAGCATAAGGGGCACTATTCACAATCCTAATAAAATCATTTCTTTCTATCTTAGGGTTAGTTTTCTCCCAAGCCAAAAGCTCAGATAGAGTTGAAGCTATCCTTGTCCCATTTAAAAAAACAAAATGTGAGCTCCTATAGTTACCAGACTCAACTGGTGAACGCTTCAACACTTCCTTATAAGCAAAAACTATAATTTCTAGACTTTTGACTCGTTTCTTAAACTCAATCTTACCAAATGGTTTAACTTGAAGGATAGGTTTGTTTAATCTGTTATCCACTATAGTAACAGGGTCTTTCTCAAAACCTTGAGCTTGGCGCTTCTTAAGTAAGTCATGAGAAACGGTTATTAAAGTGCGCCTCATTAATTTAACTAACTCCTCAAGAGTAAGTTCACCGTTCAAGTCATTATTGACAGAAAACTTAGTAGGTTTACCCCTACTCTTAATCTCAGTTTTGACTCTAAAGGTTATCGCTTCCATTAACCTGAACGCATCCTCCACCCCATTACCGTACCGCCGACATTATATAATGGGATGATATGTGTAATGGAGTAAAAATTACCCCCAACAACCAACCTGTCTCCACGTTTAGGTTCAGTTAAAGGAGCTTCTAAATTTCTTTTTGAAAGAACAAACTCGTCACCCTCAATCTCAACATTTGAAGGACCAGCCATAGAACGAGAATAACTTGACGGTGACACAAGCACATTAGATGTATCAGCGTCACGATTTAAAGTAGCCGACATTTGTTTAAGTCTTAATAAATTATTAAAAGCATCTTCTAACATTATGACTCCACAACATATTCAATTTTAGACGATCCATAGACTGATCTTTCACTTCTATAAATATCTAAAATATTTAAATGAGAACCAAGTATTACACCAAAGGGTGTGGTCCTATCGTTGTTAGACAATGTATAATCAAAGTCTATTGAGATAGTCCCAGGGATAGAAACACGTTGCACATCTGACCCGAAGTTTAACGCTACTCCGCTAGTCTTTTTATTATAACGAGTTTCAACTATTTCCTTAACTACGTTTTGAAGTAAAGTAGGAATTACGGCATGACCTGCTTGGTAAGTTACAACAGTCTCTTTACACCTGAAAAACCCAGTCTCTTTAACAACTGTTGCGTACTTAAGATTGGTTACGTATTCTGTTGTATCCAATGTTGCACCATCTTCAACAATGCTGGTTAAAGAAATCATCGGAAACATAAATAAATCTGTTCTCATCTTGATAGGGTAATCCCAGTTATAAAAAGTCTGAACATAATTGGTTACTTCAAATTTTCTACGACAATAAAACTCAACAGCTTCACTCACCACAGTTAATTGTTCAGTTAAAAACGTATCATAAGATGCGTCAGCAATACCTAGATAAGTTTTCATATCAGCTAAAGTTACTAACATCATTCTCCCCTTTTTTTAATTCCAAATACAATCTATAAGGCGTGTTAGATCTATTCCTATCATACTTAGGTCTTATCCTTGCAGGCAAGCCCTCTAGTGCTTCATGGCAAATCATATTATTAGTTGTGTCACCAAAAGGCTCTTTGTAAGGGATAGGTCTGTTAAAGGCGAACAATAAAAACCCACGCCAAGTTAACCAAATTAAATACATGTAATCGTAAGTTGAACCTCTATGTTTATACTTCATATGCTCATAAATCTTAGCTTCATCTTCATGAGATTCTAATTCATAATACGTAGAAAAAACACGCTTACGTTTTTTAAAAAAATCCTCCACACTATCATCTATAAACCCACGAAACGACCAGTGCAGTACTCTATTATTTACAAGTATACCAAAATGACTACAGGGTTCTTTTAAGAAGTAACCTATAAAGTCCTGGTCTTTACTTATCTTTTTTAAAAATAATGATCTAGTCCATATAAATGTCATATCTACGCCTTAAATATCTCAAAGATTGCTTGGAACCTATGTTGGTAGCCAGGTTGATGTCTCATCATAAATCTAATTCTATTTGTGCCTAACCCAGGAGGTAAGTTAACAAAAACTCCAGTAGGAGGCATTACGCCAGCATGATAGAGCATTGTACCGTTAACACCTTTTAACCCCACAGGATCTCTAGGGCTAACAAAACTCATAGCCATTCCCCCATCCAATACTGTAATTGGAAAAATATTATATGCGTTTAAAGCAGGATCAACATCTAACATAAATCCCCACATATAAACTTCTGTTGTTGGCACCTCTTGATGTGTAACAACCCCACTCATAATCATAAAATCAACGTTAGGCATAAATTTATAATCTGTTCTTATACATTTCGTATCAAGGTCAAGTTGTGTAGGGCTAACCATTAAGGTCTCAACACCATTTACATCTTCATAAAAATCACAAGTAGAAAAACCAGTATCTTGGTTTGCAGCATTTTTGTCATGGATAGCTCCATCAACTGTGGCAGTCGTAAATTCTATTTCATGTAATCTTTGATAGAATCCATCTGGAGCATATTTTGTTGTAACTTTAATCCCAGCCGTGTCGCTATCTTTATCCATGATGTTAACATCTGTAGGAGCTTTGATAACTGGTACTGGGATACCGTCATGCGCGCCAACTAAAGCTATCAATATTGTTTCTTCAGGAGCCGATAAGACTCCAGTAAATAATATCTCTAGAACATCAGAATCAGTATTGATAGCATCCAACGCTGGTACAATTGCACTTGCTGTAATTTCAGTAGTTAGCTTAGGCGTGTCAACTGCGGCGTTTAAAGTATCAGCAGCTATTGAAAATATCATAAATCAACCCTCCATAATTCAAGCCTTGCTCTACGAATTTTAGCAGAGCCCCCACCATCGTCATTATATTGGATTTTAAAAGTATTCACTCCTGAAAGAGCTGTGAAATGTTTAAACCCACTTTGGCCAAGCCAAGTGTGCTTTTCAAATTCATCAACAGACGTATGCTCTATTTGATGTAAAACAGTAACATCATTTTGAATCATCTGATAATTTGCATCACTATCTGATGTGTACATTTCATAGCTAAATTGCATTCTATAATTTCCTAATGCTAAGGACGGTGTAGTTAAAGTCAGTTTAGTTTGATAACTTCCAGATGTAGTAGATGATTCACTTTCGCTTTCTGCATATTGATAATTAGCACCGAAATTATTGCCGCTTCCTGCAGGACCAACTGGGCCTACTGCACCAGTAGCTCCAGTAGCCCCTTGAGGACCTTGGATAGCTGTTATATCTATAATGTTCTCATTAGAATCCAATATCTGATACTGAGATATTTTAGAATTTGTATACGCACCAGTGTGCGCGGTAATTATTCCTGCTAGGATAACAATCTCACCAGCCGATAATGCGGCTTTAAAAGATACCGTCAAAATATCGTCATCCCTGGAAACACTCTCCAGAGCGGTAACAATCGCAGACAACCTAATCTCAAGGGTTAGAGTATCAAGATTACATACCCCACTTGCTGTTTGTGTAGAAATTGTAAACGTATGAAGCATTAAGCTACCCTCCAAATTTGTAGGCGAGACTTACGTACACCAGAGGTTCCAGCGCCTAAATTCCTATATTGAAACTCTACCTTTAATTGTGTAGCGCCAGACAAGGTTTTTGTGGTGTACCCACTATAAAAAAACCACTCGTCTTCCTGCTTCTTTCCAGTTTTTATAGCTGGGTTTGTTATCGTAGAACTATCAAGTCTAATTCTCACATCCACACCTGCTTCGGCTTTTGAGAATCGCACTTCAGAGTACCACATTACTAAATACTTACCGCCATCAACAAGGCCTGTAAAAGTATTATCTATCTTATCCTGCCAACTAGCAGAAGTAGTTTCTGAAGTCCCGTTTGACAGGACCTCAGAATAATTTGTACCGAATATCGCACCACCAAGAGCGGCTAGTTCATCAAGCTGCCCTTGAACTTCATCCGAGATTAAACCATTTACAGTAGTCGCTGAAACATTAGAAGCAGTGAGTTGAAGCTCCTCCTGGAGACTCAACTCAATACCATTTTTTTCTAATATCGCAACTTTATAATTAGGCATTTTTCTTAATGAACCTAACTTCAACATGTAGTACACCAGCTGCTGCTAATACCCCAGCTTGCCACACATGTGATCCTGAAGCAGAAGGTAAATTTGCAGTAAGAGTACCATCCCAGTAAATAGGATCACCGTTTGCAGGAGTTCCAGCTATTGTTAAACCACTGATTTGCTGATCGTTAGCAGTAACTACAACACTCGCCGCCGCCGCTTGAGTTGTTAAAGCTAAACCAATCCCACGATGAGCCGCTGAAAGCGTACTGTAAGGTAAAACAGTGTTCGCAGCTGAAATATAACAAAGATCGCCAATTGTAACTCCACCAGCTCCAACAGTGTATGAAACACCAAGGCCAGCACTAGCCGCAGCAAGTTCAGCTAAAGCCCCCTCAACATTAGTTGCAGTAATTAAACCACCTGAATCTTCTATCCCAATTATTGAAGCTCCTTCACCGTTTGCGTTTGAAGCTAAATGTTGAGCTTGTATAGCTTTATTAGCTTCAGTAAAAGTTGTAGACCAATCAATAGCTAGGTCATCAGCCACATCAATTAAACCACTTCCTGCAAAATCAGTTGGTTCAACAGCTAACTCTGTACCAACAATTTTCAAACCACCGCCAGTTAAAAGATCAGCTCTGAAATCAACACCTACAAGTTCAACACCATTTGAAGCTGTGTAACTTGGTAAACCTTGAAATTGTGAAAACTGTAAAGCAGTAGTGTCAACAGTAATAGGGTCAGCTGTGATTAAACTCCAACCTGTATTCCCGTTTGCTGTACCTTCTCTAATAAAAGTAAGCATTCCGTTAGCTACTTCGCCAGCAGGTGTACCATCAGCATCAGTAACTCTAGTTAGAATCGCAGCAACCCCTGCTGTACCTTCAGTGGTCACTTCATAAAGACCGTTATCTACATCGGCCAAAGCTTCATCTTTAACTAAAATTCTGTCTGCTAAAACTGTAGCAACACCATCAATCGTCAATACACCTACTGCGTCCATTGTAAGTGTTTTACCTACACCGGAACCAGCTGCGGTATTTGCAGGTAACGCAGCAGCTGTAGCCACTCGACAAGACTCTTTTAACTGAAAACCAGCTTCAACATTTTGTAACTGAATTAAAGTGACAGCGTCTTGAGGATTTGTACCGTCAGCCATATTTGTGATCTTAAAACCACCCATAGACTGATCGCCTGTGAAAGCTCTTGTACCATCAGCCTTTGTATAAATCGTATGATCGTCGTCACCAAGACCTAAAAGACCACCGTGATCAATTGCACCAATATCTATAAAAGATAGATCTAAAAGCCCAGCCGCATCAGTAACTAATGGTTTTGCTGCGTCAGCCACACCAGTACTAGCATTGATGTGCTCATTTTCTCTATAGTAACGAGCATCATGAATATGCTCATCATTCGCGTCTACACCACCAATTAGATTACCTAATTTAGCATCTGTTAACTCATAGTTTGCCGTTTTTACTGATAACATTTTTATGCTATCACCAGCCTCACTATGCTCCTCACGTAAACCGTCAGTGTTAATATAAAGTACCTTAATATCAGCCATGATTCCCCTCCCCTATGTTAAATCAATCCTTGATAATTTCACCCGTATCAGGATTGTATCCTAAACGCTGACTATCGGATAGTCCATATTTAGGGAAAATTTCTTTTTTAAAATTTGTGTATTTTTCTTTAATGTTTTCGTACCTATCCGCTTTAGACTTAACTAGACCACGCTGTGAAACCATCTTGTGTTTGAAGAGTTCTAACTCTAAATTCATGTTTCTTAACGATTGTTCTTCTAAAGCCATGTCTTTTTGTGCTATAGTTACATCCCTTGAGATATTCTCTAATTGAATTAAATCATCTTTATCTAAAACATCCTTAAATTCTTTAACAACTTCTTTTTTAACTACTTTTTTCTTACTTATTTTCTTTCTTCTTGCTGTTGTCGCCATTTCAACTCCTTAAGCTATGACTGCTGGT
>Ga0233414_10000303_pt1 | contig 21108 bp, 24 predicted proteins | sample Na_anoxic_10_MG_FD_189020 | JGI IMG/M metagenome (GOLD analysis project Ga0233414, IMG submission 189020) | Seawater microbial communities from Saanich Inlet, British Columbia, Canada - Na_anoxic_10_MG | ecosystem: Environmental > Aquatic > Marine > Inlet | place: Canada: British Columbia... | reverse complement strand
GATCACAGCCCAAAAAAACGCTATTTTGGCACACTTTATTTTCTTAACAAAATATGAACCTGAACCAAAAAGAACTAAACAAATGAAACTTGTTACACAAGCAGAACTAGCCAGGCAGTTGGGTTGCAACCGTTCGTTTATTAACCAACTTGCCAAGGCCAAAGATTACCGGTTGATTTGGAAAGGCAAAAAGATTGATTTGGAAAAAACGTTGCAGGCCTTTTCAGATTCCAACTATGGCAACAAAGCGAAATCGAAAACCAAAGCAAAAACCGGCGGCAACAAATATGCTGATGATGCCAAGCCAGATGATGACATATTGACTGAAGAACAGATAAAGGAAATCGAACAATCTGGCGAAATACCGGGCCAGGCTGTCAGCAAGAAATTGTTGGAACATTACAAAGCCAAGAATGAAAAGCTGAAATTTGAAACCAATGAAGGCATGAAAATAAATGTTGATGAAGCCATTGGAATCATCTTTGAAAAGTTCAGACAGTTAAGAGATAGAATCAAAAATGTCAGTGATGAAACCAACTTGAAACTGGTTGGCAAAGATCAATTTGAAATCAAAAACATCATTGATGAATCGATCAACAAAGCGCTTTCCGATGTGGCGAATGTTGACACCGATGATGAACAGCTTAAAAAAAAAATCAAAGAAATATTGGTTTTCAGTTAAGCCTGGCGCTGGCGCCCGATCCGTTACTTACTTTTTATGAATGGGGTGAAAAGTATTATCTGTTGCCGCCTGGATCGGCTTCAAAGGGTTTGATTAACATGGATTTGACGCCACAAAATAAAGAAATCCTGGAAGTTCTTTCGCCTCAATCTGACGCCGATACAATAGTTTATGTCAAAGGAACTCAGATTGCAGGAACAACAATCACTGACGTTGCCTGTCAAGCCATCATTGATTTATACCCGGCGGCTTATTGGATGGTTTTTGCCAACAATGAGCTGGCAAGAAATCATGTAATCATGCGGGTTGAACGCGCATTTGAACAGAACAACCGATTAAAGGGCAAAGTTAAAAGTTCATATGATAGAAAGTCAGGCACCAACCGGCATTTGAAAATGTTTCCTGGCGGCTATGGCAGGTATTCAGGCGGCAGAACCGGCACAGCCTGGCGCCATGATTCATACATGTATGTGTTTATCGATGACATTGACGGTTTCTTGAGAGACATTGGCGGCACAAATGAAAAAATTGGTGAGGGTTCCCCGGTTGAACTTGGCCGGTCAAGACTTGATGCACAGCAAGGCAGGGGCAAGCTTTATGTTTCCGGAACTCCAACTGATCTTGAAACGTCAATAGTTTGGGCTGAATACCTGAAAACAGATCAAAGAAAAAGATTTATAACATGTCCGAAATGCGGCTTTGAACAATTGCTTGATTGGTTTCACATAAAGTTTGAACGAAATGAAGATTATGAACTGATGACAGAGCCCGAATTTGAATGTGAAAAATGCAAGGCCAGGTTTCCGGAAACACTGAAACCCGTTCTGTTGCTTTCTGCCAAATGGAAACCAACAAAAGAGATCAGGGACAAAAAGAAAATCGGGTTTTGGTGCCCTTCACAGTATTCAATGCTTGGTTTATCCTGGCGGCAGATGGCGCAAGAATGGCTTGAAGCCGTCGAACGTCAGCGCATGGGTGACATTAAAAAGATGGTCAGGTTTTACAATCACCGCCTGGCGTTGCCCTTTGAGCGTGAATACAAAAAGAAAATCAGTATTGAAGAAACACAAGATTCAAAACTTGACATTGATTTGGTGCCCGGTGAAGCCGTAATTTTAACAGCGGGCATTGACATTCAAAGTGATCGGTTTGAAATGACGGTTGTTGGATATGCTGAAAATGATCACCGATATTTTGTTGAACACAAAAAGATTTATGGCAATCCTTGGTTGTCATATGGGCAAGACGGTTCGCCTTGGGAAGATTTAGAACAGGCAATTCTTGAAAAGTATTTCAACGAATTTGAAACCATGCAACCGATTCTGAAAGCCGCGCTTGACATGGGATATTGCCAGGAAAAGGCCAGCTTGTTTTTGCGTGAAATGCACAAGAAAGGGGTGCCGGTTGTCGGAACATTTGGCGGAACGAACAGGACAAAGAACAAAGATTTCATTGGCAAGCCTGTTATAAATAAAAACGGGGTTGAACAATTTGAAATCAATGTCAGCGCGGGCAAGGAATTGACATACAATCAATTGAAAAGGCCCGGTGATCAAATCATTTTGCATTTCTTGAATCATCATTCATTTGATAAGGATTTTTTTCGCGGGTTGTTGGCAGAAACGCCAGATGGGAAAGGCGGTTGGTCAGCAAAGCCAGGTGTCAGGAATGAACCGACTGACACAACAAACTATTCGCTGGCGGCTTTTGAGATATTCCGGAACGGCGCAAAAATTGATTGGGAAAGTTTCAAGCGCTGGAATCAGAACGGTTGCAAGTTGAATAGTAAAAAAGAAAGCGTTATAATTTCAGCCGGTGAAACGGTTTAACAAACAAACATTCAAACAGGGGTTAATCATGAATTTTATTGCAGAAAAAGCAATGGTTAAGGGAACACTGGTGGCTTTTGATGAGGAAAATCGCAAGCTTGTTGTGCTGACTGATCAGAAATCAATACTGTTTCACATTGAAAAATCACATTTGGTTGCAAACATTGATTCTGATTTGGATGAAGGCGCCGTTTATATCTTCGATTCTGAATCAAGGCGTGATCAAATCATCGATCAAAAACGCGAATATGTGCGATCACTTAATAAAGTCATGCGTGAAATGCCCGCAGGCGAAGCAAAGAAAGAAGTTATTGAAAGAAGAAACCGGGTGGCGGTTGATATTTACAATCATAAGAGGGATATTTCGCACACCGAAAAATTAAATGGTTGACATATCGCACAACCTGCAATTAAGTTAAAACCTCAAGTATAAAAACGCCGATAGAAAAGCCAGTGGTGCAATTTTATTTTGGGGTTGTCATGTCAAAGAAGAAAGCCGCAACAAAATCGAAACCGATCAAACCCGTTGAACCTGTCAAGATTTTATCAGATAAAGAAAAGGTGATTGCCGCGTATAAAAGCGCGGTTTGCAAACCACTGAAAGGCGGGTTCATTATCTGCAGATCAAAACCGAAAAGGCCAAACGATTATTCAAACCAAATCGGCGCGGGAATATCTTCATCAACTGAAGATGCCTGGAAGAAAGCCGCAAACTTGGTTTAAGTTATGGCTGGAATAACATTGGTACAAGCGCAAACCGCGCTTGCTAATTGGCTTGCCGCCGATGTTGCCGTTTCGTCAGGGCAAAGCTATTCAATCGGTATTCGATCCTTCACCCGCGCCAACGCCAAAGAAATCCGCGAAAATATTGATTATTGGGATAATAAATGCCAGGAATTGTCAGGCGATAATTCAGGCATGATATTTTCACAAATAGCCCCAAAGGATGATGCCTAAAAAAAATCTGCTCGATAGGGCAATCAATTTCTTTTCACCGAAATGGGCAAATAGCCGCGAATATATGCGAACGGTTGGCGGTTATGAAGGCGGTTCAACAACCAGTTCAATCTTTCAAGAATTCCTGACAACAACAACTGATGCCGACAGTTCAGTTGGTTGGGATGCCGACCGAATCATTGCCCGATCACGCGACAATATTAGAAACGTTCCTGTTGCGTCAGCCATTGTCAACAGAACTTGCGATCATTCAATAGGTGATCGCGGTTTAAGATGTCACCCGCAAATTGACGCCGCTGTTTTGGGCATGTCCGATGAACAAAAAACCGCCTGGCAGGAAAAAACAAACGGTGAATGGTTGCGCTTCACGGAATCAGAAGAAAGCGATTTTCAGCGAACAATCACATTTCCGGAAAAAACTTATTTGACCCTGAAATCAGAGCTTGAAGGCGGCGATTGTTTCACGCTTTTCATCAATAAGAAAAGGCCGGGTTCAGATTTCAACTTGAAACTGCAAACCGTTGAAGGCGAATATTGTTCAAACCCTGATAGAAGGACAAACACAAACCAACTTTATCGCGGTGTTCAAAAAGATTCTGAAGGCGTGCCGGTGGCGTATCATTTTTCTAAATATCATCCAGGCGATAAGCTTTCAAAAACGGCTTCAAACGTTTGGGCACAACGCCAGATATTTTCAAGGAACGGTGACAGGTTAGTTTTGCACCATTACGACAAAGGCAGGCCAGGACAAACGCGGGGTGTTCCGGTATTGGGGCCGGTGACAGGAAAGCTTTTGCAATTGGGGCGCTTATCGAAAGCCGAATTAATGGCGTCAGTCATTAATTCATATTACGCGATTGTTGTTCAAGGCAAGCCCGCCGACACGCAACCGGTTTTAAAAAATCCAGAAGAAAGCGAAACGCTTGGCGATGATGACAAATTCAAACTTGGAACCGGCACAATTGCAAGGGTGAAACCCGGCACCGATTTCAAATCATTTGATCCAAGCAGGCCGAACACAAATTACAAGCCTTTCTTTGAAGCAATGGTTGCAGAAATAGGGGCGGCGATTGGTGTTCCCCGTTCATTAATCCTGATGAGCTTTGATAAAAGCTATTCAGCAAGCCGGGGTGAAGTCTTACTTGCTTGGGTTTTCTTTCTGGCTAAACGAACTCACATCGCTGTCAACTTATGTCAGCCAACATATGAACGTTGGCTTGATGAAGCCGTTGCAACCGGAAAGATTGCGGCGCCAGGATATTTCAATAGTTTGATTATCCGGAAAGCATACAGGGGTTCAGCTTATGAGCAATGGACGGGGCCGACACGCCCGGCTTTCAATGAACTTCAAGAGGCAAAAGCGAATGAGGCCAATCATAAAATGGGTGTCAAATCGCTGACAGAAATCACCAGCGCACTAACGGGCCGCGAATGGAAAAAGGTTAATGATCAAATCAACCAAGAAAATAAAATAAAATCACCAGATGTTGAACAAACCGTTGAACTAGAACTTAAAAGGCAGGCCGAATTAAGGGGCGAATAATGAAACTTTTGGAAATAATCAATCAGCCTTGGGGAATCACGCCCGCAAGACATGACCAAATAATCAGGAAATATGAAAACTTGATTACAGGTGAAAAGGTTGATTTTGGCGCAATAATGAGATCAGCCGAAGGCCTGAAGAAAGCGCAAAACGTTATCAACGGCAATGCGGTTGTTGCAGTCAAGGGAACGCTAAACAAAGAATCAAGCTTTTTCAGTTTCTTTTTCGATTCCGGTTCAATGGTCGAAATAAAAAATGAAATTCAAAAAGCGCTTGATGATAGCCAGGTGAAAAGAATCATTCTTGACATCGATTCACCCGGCGGCACAGTAGATGGCGCCTTTGAACTCGCTGATTTCATCAATGAAGCCCGGCAACAGAAACCAATCATTGCCTTCAGTGATGGCATGATAGCGTCAGCGGCTTATCTGATAGCGGCGTCAACAGATGAAATTCATATAACGGGCAAAACAAATCAAGTTGGATCGATTGGAGTTATTGCAAGACACGTTGATTTTTCCGGCATGGATTCAAAGGATGGGATCACAGTCACCGAAATTGTAACCGGTGAATTCAAAAACGTGTTTTCAAGAGACAAACCTTTATCTGAACTTGGCAAGCAAACCATGCAAGAACAGGTGAATTATGTTTTTTCATTATTTGTTGCTGACATAGCAGAAAGACGCCCGGCACTGAGCGCTGAATCAATTGTTGCTCAAGAGGCCCGCGTTTTTATCGGTCAGCAATCCATTGAGGCCGGTTTAGTCGATAGTGTATCGACCTTAGACCAACTCACACAAACTGGCAGTGCGCCAAAAATCCTTAATTCAAAGGAAACCATGAACCAAAAATTAACCTTGGAACAGCTGAAAACTGAAAACCCTGAACTGTATGAGCAGATAAAAGCAGACGCCGAAAAAAACGGTTCTGTTTCTGCAACGACAGGCGAACGCAAGCGGATAAAAGAAATTCGTTCAATGGCGTTTCCAGGCCAGGAAGAAATTGTTGAGCGCATGATTGATGAAGGCAAATCAGCAAGTGATGCCGCCATTATCTTCAATGCCGCACAACGCGAAGTTCTGAATGCCGCCGCTGAAGTGATTAATGCAGACGCACCAGAACCGGTGATTATTGAACCCGCACCTGAACCCGATGCTGAAGAAACGAAAAAAGATTGGGATATGTTGCTTGCAGATCATATGAAAGCGACAGGTGCAACCAGGCGTGAAGCAATTAAACATTGCGCCGCGAATCACGAGGCTGAACATCAGGCATGGTTGGATAAAATCAACAAGTAGTTTTCAGTTGAACCCTTTTAAAACAGGTTTTTAAAATGAGTAAAATTACAAAAGAGATTGTCACATTTCAGGCTGGCGAAGACCTTTTGCAATATGCAAGGGTAAAAGTCGAATCTGGAACGGTGACGGTGCCGCCTGAAGTTGTTTATGCCGATCAAAGTGAACAGGCAATTGGGGTTGTTGAACGTGATGTTTCTGATGGTGATCTTGTTGCCGTTCGCCTGATTACATGGGGCGGAACGCTGGAAGGAATCGCCAATGATACATTTGCAATCGGCGCAACGCTTTATGCTCATGATGACGGCGAAATCAGCGATACTTCAAGTGGTTCAGCAATTGGCCAGGCGCTTGACGAAGCAACCGCCGCCGGTGATATATGTGAATATATCGCTTTTGGTGTGCTGTCAACAACCGCCGCAACGGTTTCTTATGCTGACGCTGGCGGGCAAACCGCCGCCGCAACAATGGAGGCCGTAGGCGCTGAACTTTACACCGATTTGTTGAGCGCTCAAGCGTTTATTCCGGTGCCCTTGACCACATTAAGAGAAGTCACAAATTTTGATGTGGGCAACATTGCCGCAAATGGTGGAATTCTGGCAAGTGACACAACGCCAGTGCTTGACGCCATCAACGCCGCAACCGATGGTTGTCAGCGAATTTTGTGGGCGGCTGGAAACACTGATTCAGTCATGTTTCAAACGCCTTTACCACCAAAATTGGATGTTGCAAGCGATGTTGTAATCCATACCCGCGTTATGGCTGGAACAACTGACGCAATGGGTTTCACTACCAAAGCACATTTCAATGAAGGTGATGGATCAATTGCCGATACAGGTGAAACAATCCAATCAGCAACCTGGGCTGAAAAAATCATTACCATTGCGGCGGCTGATGTGCCCGCCGGAGCGCAAACGCTGACTGTTGAGCTGACACCTAACGGCGCCGGAACAACTGACGTTTTTGCAATGTCTGCAATTTGGATAGAACACACCAGTGTTCTGTTAACTTCATAAGGGGGGGCTAATAATGCCACAACCAACTAGTGCGACAACATTACAACGCCCCGACCTTGGCGAACTTGCATATGAACATATGGAAAGCCCCGAAGGTTTCGGGATGATGGGGCTTGATATTTTGCCGATCCATCCAGTAATGGAAAAATCAGCGGATTATCCGGTCATCCCAACCGAATCAATTCTGAAAATTCAGAACGTGAAACGGGCGCCAAATGGTCATTACAACCGGTCAGATTGGGAATTTGAAACAAAAACCTATTCTTGCGAAGAAAGGGGTTGGGAAGAACCCATTGAAAGATCAGAAGCCAATAATTATGCCAGGCTTTTTGATTTGGAAATGGAAGCAACCGCCAGGGCCAATGACGTTATTATGAGAGCCCAAGAAGTTGCAATTGCAACCCTTCTTTGGAACGCAACGACCTTTTCAGGCAGAACGGCTGCGGTAACAAATGAATGGGATGATGCAACCAATGCAACGCCAAGGGCCGATATTATCGCGGCGCAACAGGCTTCATTGATTTATTTGGACAGTTTAGCAATTTCCTTGACGGTGTTTCAGAACTTGGTAAACACAGCTGAAATCAAAGGTGCGCTGAAATATACCGATCCCATTGAAATGGGCGGGCTTGAAGCACAACGCCAAATGGTTGCCAAATATCTTGGTTTGACAAGTTTGTTTGTCAGCAACACCAAGAAAGATACAGCCAAAAAAGGTCAAAGCACAGTGGGTGCCGATGTCTGGTCAAATGAATATGCTCTTGTTTTCAAAAGGGCAACCAGTGCAAGCATGAAACAACCGGCACTTGGCAGAACAATGCTTTGGGTTGCTGACAGTCCAGATATTTTGACTGTTGACCAGTACGAAGAACCACAAAGCGATTCTGACATTTACAGAGTCAGGCACAACGCTGATGAGGTTGTTCAATTCACTGGCGCTGGGTATTTGCTCTCAAATATCACTACCTGATTTTAGGCAGTGACCTGATTGAATGATTTGTGGGTGCCTTGATAAGTCAAGGCACTTATTAATTATTTAACCGGTAAAAAAAATATGATCACAATTGAAGAAATGGTTGAAAAATACAGGGGCACCCGCGTTGTAATTGTGGGTAATGGTATTTATTCAACAACTCACAATTTTTCAAATTATGCTGAAAAATGCGGTGAACCCGCTAGTATTTGGACACTTAACGGCGGTCAAGCCGTTCATGAATCGTCTGAACTTGAATTTAGAATGGATGACTTATATTGGGCTGAGGTATGTTCAAAGGAAAGACTTAACGAAAAGCAGCATGAAATATATATGGAAATGCTGAAGAATCCGCCAATCACGGTTTTTGTTTCAGCCATTCATGCCGGATATAATAATTGTATTGAATATCCGCTGAAAAAGATTTTAACGGCATTGTTAAGCGTTCGACCGGCCCGCGCATACTTTGGCGAATCAATATCATATGCAATTTTGTTTGCAATATTTTGCGGGGTTAAACAGATTGATTTTTATGGTACTGACTATATTGGTGAAGACAGGGCTGCAGGCAGGCAATGTGCTGAATATTGGTCAGGCCTGGCCAACGGGTTGGGGATTGCAACAACAGTCCATGAAAAATGCAATTTCTTGAAAACTAACTTTTCTGAATCATTCCCTGAAGAATCTAAAAAGCGCGGAATGGTTGACAATTTTTATGGATACAACAAAGAAACCCTAGAAAAAGCGCTTGAAAAAGTAGCTTGAAATTATGTCAAAATCAAATATTCAACAGGTTGAGCAGTCAGGCGGCCAACTCAGATTTAATCGAATTATTGAGTTAACAATCACAGACAGTGGAATTGGATTCAACAACAATATCGATTTTTCAAACTTCACTTTTGAAGATGACAGGAAATCAATCAGCCATATCACAATCATTAATGATGGCGGTTCAAATACTGCTTGGTTCGTTTATGATGCGCTTGGAAGTTCAATCAGCACAACTGAAAACCCGGCGGTGCCAACAACTTACAATGGCAAAGTATATCCTGGAACCCCATTTTCAAAAATTGCTTATGACGGATTGGCGGAAAGTATTGGGTTCAGGTGCGCGTCAGGGCTTTCAACAACCGTCAAAGTTTTAATTTGGTAAAGTCATGATTAAAACAAGTATGGAAGGAAGGATTGAACAAGAAGTTTATGAAGCCGAAAAGCACTTGCACAACAACGAAAAATGGTTTGGATTGGCGGCGGTGCCAGCGGCAGAAACGCACCGGGCCGACAGAATAACACTGAAGCCCGCACCGTTCCAAATTGACGCCGGAAACGACACATGGTCAGCATGGCTTCAAATCATGGGTTCTTCAGACACGCCAATTGTTACTGGCAAAACAAAGTTTGACCTTCATGAAATCATAATTGCAAGCCATGAAAGGAACAGTTCTCTATATGTGATGCAAATCACAAATGGCGAATCGGCAGGATTGGCCGCAAAGCTAACAGCTGAAGATTTTACAGAGGTTCCATTTATTACGCCAAGCGCGGCTGGTGGGCAAAATGAACTCATTGCTTTTATGGATCATCGATTTACAAAAGGTGACAAGGTATGGGCCCGCATATGGTGCCGGGGGCAAAATACGGCAACGCTTGATTTTTATTTTGGGTTACATGAATACAATCGATAAAACCTGGCAGGATCAATGAAAAAAACAAAAATTTTGGCAAAAAGAACGGCGGTTGTTGTTGTTCCGATGATTGTTTTTGCAGTTTTATGTTTTTTTGTTAACAACTGGCGCGATGGATTAGCAACCAAGAATGAATTGCTTTCAAATTATTCAACATCAGTTCAAATCGAATCAAAATATGTGACAATCGCGCAAAACAATCTTCATGTTGCGAAGATTTCCGAACTTGAAAAACACCAGCAAGGCATTCACAAAGACGTTCGCTTGATTCTGTTTGGATTGGCCGCAACCAACCCAAAATTCAATCAATATATTTTAAAAATGTCAACAAACCTGGAAAGACCAGAACCGCCGGGCCAACCGCCGAAAAAGAAACGAACAGAAATTGTTGAAAACGGAAATTAAAACATGCCAGGCGATTTTGTAACAGATGACCTTGACACAATAATGGTTGCAACCGAACTTGCGACTGATGCAAGCTGGACACCGGCAGGCGGTGCCGCAACCGCAATTGTTGGCATGTATGACGCAGGCTTCATTGATATTGACCCGGTGACGGGCGAAACTTCAAACGTTGACCCGCAATTCATTGTGAAAAAAACAGATGTAACCGGAATCAAACAAGGTGACGCGATTGTGATTGATTCAGTTAGCTACATAGTTAAAAACCCGATTCCTTCAGAATCAGATGATGTGATGATAATCAAAATCAGCCAGGTTAGAACCTAAAAAATGGCGGCTACAAATACAACAAACGTTCAGGCCATAATTACCAACCTTGAAACCATTGTTGGCACAACATTGGGCTTCAAATTGGAATACAACATTAAGGATGATCCGGACGTCGACACCACACCTGGCGCCGTTATTCTTTATTTGGGTGAAACATTTGTTGAAAACTTTGGCGAAAAACCGCTTTACAATGAAATCAGCTTTTTGATCCTGATAAAATTCACTGAAGAAAACCCTGGATCAATACGCGATAAGGCAATTACACACGTTCACAAACTAAGGGAAGGAATTACAATTGATGCTTTGAACGTTGGCGATTTGTCAGCAAGTAAAATTGTTTCTTGGGTCGATCATGAAGGCGCTGAAGTCGATAATGAACAGCCAGTTAATCAGATAGATTATCATTTATCAGTTAGATATAGGGAACTATGAAACAGACAATATTGGATCAAAGAACAGAAGTTGAATTTTTGGTTGATCAGTCAACCGGCTTTGGTGATTTCGAGATTGGCAACACTGTTAAATTGAAAACAGAAGTTGCCGAAACCCTGGAATCAAGAGGAATCGTTAAAATTTTAACCCCAAAAAAGAAGGTAAAAGATGGCCAATAATCAAATTTATTTAGCAGTTGGCGAAGAAGCAACCAGAGGCACAGCCGAAAAATCAACGATTGGCTTCATTCCGATCAATGCGCCTGAAAGCCCAAAGCTTGAACCAGATGACGTTCCGCGCCTTGAATTCAGGGGCGAAGAAACCGCGCTTGGTGACCGCCTGACAAGGCGAATGTCAACAAAATGGAGTTATGCGCCCGAAATACCTTTTTTCACTGAAGCCGGGACAGTTGCCGGAATGATGGGCACAATTTTAAAACATTTCTTTGGCGATGTTACCAGCGCCCAAAATGGCGCAACGGGCCAATATTATCACCAAATGTATCCGGTTTCTGATCCATTTGTAACCGGCAGGCTTGGCACAAAAGCGTTGACGTTGAACGACAACTGGACAAAAGACAGTTCAACGGTCAAAAATAATCCATATACCGGCGGCAGGGTTTCGGGCCTGACTTTTACAGTTGAGCCCGGCCAGATTCTAAAAATGGCGGTCACAATGATGGGGCAAGGCAAAGATGCGGCTGACACCGCCATTGCAACGCCAACTTATGCGGCAGAAAATTTGCGTTGTGATTATTCAGACTTGGCGCTTTATTTCGGAACAATCACCCGCACCGGTTCAGCGCCAGACTATACGGATTATAGTTTTGGATCAGCAACCCAAATCAAGCCAGACAGCCTTACAATCACGTTGACCAACGGCATGGAAGACAAACTCAGGCTTGGCGGCGTGACGTATCCGGACAAAACAACGCTTGGAAAATTTGCTGGTGAAATCGATTTAACAATTGACCTGGACGATCCGGCGGCGGGTTTCTCAAGTTATGATGAATTCATGAATTGGCTTGAAGACGCTGACGGCGATTCAACAACAAACTTTTTTGCCTATTTTAATACCGGCACCCAAGCCGGAACCGGTGACAATCACGGTTTGTATATCGACCTGCCAAGATGTCAGAGAATGGGCGGCGAACCAGCAAGGGCAAGTGATCGTGATCCCTTGATTACTTTGAAATATAAAGCCGAATTTGACGCAACAACAACCCAATATTTAGTTGGGTTGATGCTGAAAAATACCGCAACAGCTGTTTAATTAATCAAAAGGAAAAATGGCACTGATACAACTTGACCCCGACAAAATCATTGATTACGTTCCGTTATTTGACAGGAAAAACACTAAAGACCCGCTGATTGTGCGTTGCAAGTATGTTCCAAGAAAATTGAGCGTTGCATTTTCTGATGTTATCGCCCGCGCAATTCAAGAAGTAAGCGACAGGCAGAAACGGGTTGACATTCAACGGGCTTGCGACAAGGAACAGTTTTGCAAACAGGTTGTTGAAATAAAAAATTTCTTCGATGATGAATTGAATGAAATCACCGACCCCGCAATTTTTTATGATATGGTTGACACCAATTTAATTTTTGAAATTCTTGAAGCAATGGTCAATCAATCCATATTGACAGAGGGACAGCTAAAAAACTTAGAGCCGGGCTGAAATATTCGTTTCAGTCCGGCAAGGCTGAAATGCCTTTCATATGCTCAGAATGTAATGAACAGGACATAAGAAATTGTGGAAATCGCCTAAACTTAAAGGAACCCGCATTTTTAAAATATACGCCGGATATCAACCAAGAAATTAAAGAAAAGAAAGCGGTTAAGGTTTTTCAATTGGGCGATATAAGATTTTTCGAATGCCCGGTTACTTATATTTCAAAAGAAACAACGCTAATGATTGAAAATCTTTCTTTAATGGTTGAAAGTCCGGCTTTGCTATATCCAGGGGGTTGGATGGATCAACCAAATTGGGTTGTTCAGGCCTGGATTATTTACAAGCGTGAAAAATCAGATTATCTGAAAGACATGATGACAAATGGCTAATCAAAAAGAAAAACTTGATATTATCCTAAAGGCTAAAGACCAATACAGCCAAGAACTTGGCAGGATGGAAAACCGGTTCAAGGTTTCAGCCAAGTCTTTGGCGATTGCTGGCACAGCCGCCGCCGCCGTTGTCAGTTCATTAACTGCGGTTGTCATGAAGACAGCAAAAGCGGGCGATGAATTCCAAAAAATGTCATTGCGAACAGGTTTCAGCGTTAAGTCACTTTCTGAACTCGCACACGCCGCCGAACTTTCCGGGACAACTATACAACAGATGGAAGTTGGTTTTCGCAAACTATCAAAAAACATGATGGATGCAAGGGATGGTTCAATTGCTCAGAAAAGGGCTTTTGATGCGTTAAATATTACAGTAACAACATCAAATGGAGAATTAAGAGACAGCGAAACCGTTTTTAATGAGATAGTTGCAACAATGGCAGGCATGAAAAATGAAACAGAACGCAGTGCTTTAGCCATGACGATTTTCGGACGTTCCGGCGCAACTATGTTGCCGTTGATAAAATCCGGGACAGCTGGCATTGATAAAATGCGGCAAAGGGCTCAAGAATTAGGGATTGCTTTTGATGAAGACACCGCTGACGCCGCCGCTTTGTTTAATGACAATCTTTTAGAAATGGAACGCAACGCAACCGGCGCCGCTTATGCTATTGGGAACAAATTAATACCTAAAGTGAACGCATTTTTTCAGTTTTTTGAAGACTTGAAAAAATTTGATACTTTTAACGAAGATATAAAAAAGACTTATCAACTGCAACCTAGGGGATTTCAACCAGGTGCCGTCGCAGATTTGGGATCAATTGAACCGGCAACCGGGCCGGGCAGTGAAGCAGAAAAAAATAGATTTGATCATAGTGAAAATGATTGGCGTAATTATTACAACAGCCGCTTAGAAGGCAAGGTGTTATTTGATGAACAGATGGCTGAAAAAGCGCTTTTGGATGAGGAACACCGGACAGAAGTACGCAGAACATTTTTCCAAATGGAACACCAAGAACTGAAAACCCATGAAGAAAGCAAACTGGGGCTAGAACTTAATTTTGCAAAAATGGTTGAATTCCAAAGGGATCAGGCCAGAAAAAATGAACTTGCCAAACAAAAACAATTTAATAAATTAAGACTGCAAGCCGTTCAGGTAACGGGCTCAAATATAACCAGCGCTTTGGATTCACTGAACACATTGAATGAAGGCAGGCACCGCGAAACATTTGAAGCCCTAAAAATTGCAAAAATTGCTGAAGCAACGGTCAATACTTATGCCGGGGCAACTCAAGCCCTTGGCGCCTATCCGCCGCCATATAGTTTTATCGCGGCGGGTGCCGTAATCGCGGCAGGGCTTGCAAATGTTGCAGTGATTTCGCAACAACAATTTGGCGGTGGCAGTGCTGGCGGCGGCGGTTCAAGCGTTTCGCCAATAGGTTCAAGTGGGCCTGTTACGCCAGATGATTTCAACACCCCAGAAGTTGCAGATACAAGCGGCGGCGATGGCAGAACGACGCAAGGCGTCACAATCAACATCAACAACCCGCTTTCAACCGAAAATTGGGATGACATCGCAGAAAATGAGATCATTCCGGCAGTGAACAGGGCCGGAACCCGAAATGTAAATATTGAGGTGAATTAAATGTCATTGATTATCCGCCGAATAATTACGGGCCAATCTTCATCAGCTATCAGATGGGCAAAAGTTCATTTCTATTATGCACACACGCTTTCAAGCCTGGCGGCAACAAGCACCGCATCAGGTTATGATGTCGCAAACCTATTGAACCGGCTTGAACTCAATGGATGGAAGGCAACCAGCACCGCAACCCAATATATTACATTTGATGCCGGTTTAGGAAATACTTATGCGGCTGATTATGTCGCTATATCGGGCCACAATTTATTTACAGCCGATTCATTGATAAGCGTTGAATATTCAGATGATAATTTTGTTGCAGATGTCAACGCGGCTTTCACGCCAGAAACGCCAGGCGATAATCTGGAATATGTCAAAGAATTCACTGAATTTGATGAAAGGTATTCAAGAATAAAGATTGAATCAAATTCAGTTGCGCCAGAAATCGCAATTGGTTATTGGGGCCCGAAAACCGAACTTGATTATGCCTCAACTTCATACGATCCAAATTCAATGGAAGATAAGGCAATTGTAAACGTTTCAGACACCGGGTTTGTGATGGGCATTCATGAACGCTTTGTTGAACGCAGGTTTAATTTAAGTTTCAGAGACGCTGAATTATCGCTTTATGCCAAATTGAAAACTTGGTTTGAAGCCATAGGGCAAGAAAACTTTTTTGTCGCTTTCGATCCAACCAACCATTCAGATGATGTGTTTTTGATGAGATCAGGGAAGAAATTTACGAACCCGTTTGTCAGGGGTGGCTTGTATCGGAACATTAATATAAATCTTGTTGGCAGGATGCAAGAATAAGAAAATGGCAATTTCGCTAAACGCAAATTTTGAAGCCGAAAACGAAAAGGCAACCAACAAGCCGGTTGTGTTGGTCAAGTTGCCCGACACGGAAACCGACACCGAAAAGGATTCGGTTTGGGGAACAAATGAAAGCGAAAGCCAAGTTGATTATACCAGCGGCTCAGTAATTCTTGACGCCCAGAATTCACCGGCGGCGGCGCTGAATGTTTACACAACCGCTGGCGCTGATTATCACACTATCGGTGATATTGACTACACCGATCCAGTCACCTATTCATTAAATACTTATAATATTGTTTGGCAAAAATTCCGGCACTACAGTGCGTCAGCAACTTATAAATTAGCGGCGTTAAGGCTGAAACTATGGTATAACACCAGCGCCGGGGCTGGAAATACACAAATGACAACCCGAATCTATACCTCACCGCGTATTTTTGCCAGCGGTTCAGGTTGGGGCGATTATATTTTGTCAGCAAGTTATTTTTTGACTTTGGGCGTGGACGCCGAATCAACTGATTTAGATATTGATTTTACATATGGCGCACACACCGCATTGAACAGCGGTCAAGATTATTGGCTGATGATATGGACACAAACCTTTGGTGGTCTTGTGGGAAATACGGTCACAAAAGTAAAAACAAGTGGTGAATCATGGTTTCAAGGTGAAGGCAGGATTGAAAACAGCCGCATTGATGACGAAATTGTCAGATCATGGCAATTGGATCAAAAACAAATAATGTTTAGACTAACGACAACCGCCGTTGCACCGACAGAACACTATTACACAACCGGCAGTATTAAAATTGAACTTGATACGGGTTCAACACCGGCAGTGAACGGCGAATGGGTTTTTGTCCATCAAATACCGGAATTCACAACAATCATTTATACTGCATGGTATTCTGACAACGGCGTTGATTTCACCGCAATGGGTGCGGTGATCGATGGGCAGGAAATCACCGATTTGCACCGCTATTATCAAGTCCTGGCGTCAATGACAGCCGCCGCAACAATGGGATATACAACCGGCGCACCTACTTCAACACCAACTGTTGAATCAATTGGCGTCAGATTCACTACATATATAAAGGTTTCAAATCATCAAAACTTTGGATATGAACCAAGCCTGAAATCAGTCAACAGCCAAAACACAACAATTGCAAGGGATAGCAAATCATCAATCAGTCAATTGAATCTTACTTTTGGATTAACTGACTTGATTTCAACCTGGCTGAATAACAAATTCCCCAAAAACAAGCTGATCAAAGTCCTGATTGGATATGATGGCATGGTTGAAGCCGATTTTATTGACTACAATTGGGGCATTGTTGATAATTGGGCCATTTCTGCAACAAATGATGTTTCAATCACTTGTGTTGATTTCAGAAAAGATTGGAAAAATCCGGTGCCCGATTCCTGGAATACAAGCGCTGATGATGTTATATTTGGAAATAATCACCCGGCGCAAGCCATCAGAATGATTTTACAAATCCATATTGGAATCAGGGATTCAAAGATTGATGTTGATTCATTTGATGATGTTGAAACCGCGCTTGCGGGTTATACCTGCAATCGGATTATCACCGGCGAGAATTTTCCCGGCGATGATCTAATTGATGAACTCAGGCAAACAATGTGGGCTTATTTCATACCCCAAGCCAATGGTTCAATTAAAATAAAAGATTATGATTCAACCGATTCAGCGCTTGTTGATTTTACCGATGACAACTTGAAAGCCATTAGTTATGACGGCAATTCAAAATCTTTGGCGAACCGAATTGCCGCCTATTATGGATATGATAGCAAAACCAGCGATGATGATTTAAGTGATTATGAAAGTGTATCAATCGACATCGACGCAACCAGCGTTTCAAATTGGGGTGAAACCAAAACAATTGAAATTTTGGATAAATGGACAGGTATTAGCAAAACGTCACAAATCACCGATTTGACAGATAAAGTTTTATCCAGGTTCAAAGACGTTCCTGCATTAATAAAGGGCACCGCCGATTTGCGGTATTTGTGGCTTGAAGTCGGTGATATGGTGACAATCACAACCGTAAAAGCGCCAAGTGATGACCTTGGCGGAATCAGTGCCGTCAAATATGAGATCATCAGCAAGAATTTTGACTTTCTGAAAACAACCATCAAATTTCAATTTTTAGAGGTATAGACATGCAACGCTTTCATGGTGGATTTATAGATAATTCAGGCAACGCGCTTTCAAGCGCTCAGTGTTGGGTTTATGATACCGGCACCTCAAACCTTTCAAGCATTTTTTCAGATGATGCCGCGACACCGACACCAAAAGCGAACCCGCATACGTTGGGCAATAATGCGGCAATTGATTTTTATTGTGCCGATGGCGATTATGATATTCAGTTGACTAAAAGCGGTTATGACACTCAGTATTGGTATGATGTACAGTTCCTTGACAGGGCCGATGTCTATTCAGCAATCACCGCCGCAACCAATGGAATAAAATACTTCTGGATTGATATTGCCGACAGAAATGATGATGTTGGCATGGTAACGGCTGAACAAGGAATCATGACCGACACCGCGCAAAACCGAACAGATGGCGAAGTTGGCAAGGTTTACCGGTATTCAGGCGCGGCTTGGGTTTATGTTTACACGCTTTTCATTGTTGGAACGATTGCAAGTTATTCTGATTTATTGGGTTCTGAAATGGCGGCTGATGACATCATGCTTGTTGATGACACCGATGCCGGAACATATAAATATATCACATGGCAAGAATTGCTTTCACAAAAGTATGAAAGCACATCAGAAAAAACCGCCGATTATACCATTTTAACAACCGACAAAGCGAAACTGATCAGGCTGACAGATGCAACCGCCGCTGATCGAACCTTCACTTTTGACAGTCTTGGAGCCGATGAAGACGGTGATGTTTGGTTTGTCGAAAATGATTCTGATTACAACCTGACAATCGGGGTTTCTGATTCCGATCATATCTGGAACAGCGGCGCAACATATGGAATCGAGTTGCCCGAAAAAGGGACACTTGTCGGCTTGGCATATGATCACGCCAACACCAAGCTTGAAATCATTTACAAAACTGGCGGCAGGGTTTTGATTGAGGGGTTGGTGCTGCATGAACCTATGACTAGAATGGGTGCTGGTGATGTTGGCGCTGCGCTTGCCACCGCGTATCAAGCGGATTTAACCAACCGCCATATCGGGGTCCTAGCAGGAAATATGGATCTCCCCACAGATGAAGCCGCCAACAAATTCCAACCCACTTGTTGGCGTTTTGACGGCACCGGGGATTATGCTACCTATGCGGACTCAACCGACTGGGATATATTTGGCACTCAGACAGGGCATAAGACTGTTGCAGGGTGGTTTTATACAGATACTGTGGCCGCCACAGCCGGAATGATTATTTCTCATTATGAAAATGCAACAAACAAATGGAATCTTTTTAGATCAACAGCGGCTTTAAGGCTTATATATAATCCAAACGGGGGGGCAGGAATTGATACAACAGCCGGAACCGTTGTTGTTTCAACCTGGCATCATTTCGCAGTAGTAATTTCTGGCGCTGAAGTTGGCGTTTATCTCGATGGTGCGCAAATAATTTATGACAATACTTGGGCAACAGACACCTTTGTGGGGGCCTTATATATTGGACAAGAAGGTGGGGCAGCAAATTATTTTGATGGTAGAATGCAGGATATGCACATAAGTTACAACAACCCATACGGCGCCGCGCCTAATGTGGGCGTCACTGATACATTCACTGTTCCCGCCGCACCTTTTCAGGGGGTTATGTTATGAAATTTTGGAACAAAGAAACCAGAAATGAAGCAGGAAAATTTTACAGGCGCGATGATTGGGCAGTTGAAAAACCAGAAGATTGGGACAATGGCAAGGGCAATTTTACCAATCAGCCGCCGCCAGATGAAACGTTGAAATATGGTGTGCCTTGTGATTGGATCGATGGCGCCTGGAAACTTGACACCGATTCAGAGCAGTTCAAAAATCTATATGCCGTCAAACGTGTCGCGGGTTATGTTGAAGCAGGCGCAACGCCTGAAGCCCTGATTGTTGGCTTATGGGAAAAAATAATTGAAGGCAATGATGAACCCGCGCTTGCAATCCAAATCAAGCGGGTTGCAGTAAAAGAAGAAATACCGAAACCCAAATAAAAAATGGTCAACACAAATCCACATTGGGCAACTGTCATTGCTCAGAACTTGAACCAATCCGAAATTGCAATTGTTGCTTGTGTGATTGGCATGATTTTTTTTATGAAATACAATCAACACGAATCAAAGAACAAGGCCAACCGATATATTGGCATTTCAATTTCATTCAGCTTGGTTGTGTTGGTTATCTTTCGGATTTATAAAGGGGTTTTGTGATGCAAATAAAAGATGGCGTAATATTAGCAGGCCTTAAAATAGAAATGAGGCCGGTTTTGATACTAGCTGAAAAGATTTGGGAAAAATACGGGCAACCGCTGACGGTAACATGCGGGCTTGATGGCGAGCATTCAGCCGGTTCTTTGCATTATTACGGGTTTGCGGTTGATTTGCGAATCAGGGATTTTTCAGAAGGGCAAAGGCAAAGCGCTTGGGCAAATCTAAAGTCAAAACTTGGAATTGCTTATGACGTTGTTTTGCACAAAACTCACATTCACGTTGAATTCGATTTGGGGAAATCATGATTGAAATGTTAATTGGTTATGCAACCAGCAATGCCGCCGCATATATCGGCGGTTCAATTCTTGTTGTTGTTGCCGGCTGGATATTGAAAAAAATACCATTCGCCAGATTCGCAAAATGGGCTGAAGAAATCGGTAGGGCTCAAGGCCTGGCAGTCACAACTTTTTTCAATTCAAAGTTGCCAAAATTGTGGAATTCTGTCATTGAACCCGTTTTTATCGATACAATCAACGCCGTTCTTTTTGCCTGGATTCGTGGATTTATTGCCGGGTTAAAGTCAGATAACAAAGAATAAAACACCGCAACAACGCCCGCCAATGGCCGGTTCTCAGCCGGTCAACTCACATCTTTAAAAAATAATCCAAAATAATTGTTGACATAGTTGCGCCCAATAATATTAAAATTGTGAAAAGTTGTTTTTTTCTAATTTTAATCAAAAGGGGGCAATGTGGGTGATATGTCAATAGTTGTTGATCAAGAAACGCACCGAAAAATAAAAGTTCAGGCGTCAAAGGCCGGTTTGAGCATTCGGGAATATGTCAAAACGTTTGTTGAAATGGTTGAAAAAACTGAAAAGAAAGGTGCAAAAAATGGCGGATAAACCGAACCCGGCAAAAAGTCATGTTTTCAAGTTGGCTTTGGGCGCTGTCATGGCAAAGCTGTTTCAATCAGCGCCAAGAATCACACCAACCAGGAACCGTCAAATTCTTGTTACACGTTCAGGCAGGCCAACCGGAAACCCGAAACGGACAAGCCG
>Ga0233414_10000302_pt1 | contig 21112 bp, 19 predicted proteins | sample Na_anoxic_10_MG_FD_189020 | JGI IMG/M metagenome (GOLD analysis project Ga0233414, IMG submission 189020) | Seawater microbial communities from Saanich Inlet, British Columbia, Canada - Na_anoxic_10_MG | ecosystem: Environmental > Aquatic > Marine > Inlet | place: Canada: British Columbia... | reverse complement strand
TCTTTCAGCGGTCCTGAACCAGATATTGCTTTTTGCGATTTCTTTAATTCCGCCGCTGAATTCCACACGGCCGTTCTTAGTTTTCTCAACGGTAAATCCAAGATTTCTGATTTCCCTTGCAAGCACAGCCTCAATGCCGAAGATGCAAACAGCAATTAATTTCATTTTATTTTTCCGCCTTTTTTATTTCCACGGTATCGCCTATAACCAACACTTCGTTCAAACCGTTTTCCAAAACCACAATGGAATCACCGAATTTGAAAGCTCCCCGGGTATTGCCCGGCAGTGAAATGGTTAAGATTATTTTTTCTTTATCAGTACCAACAGGATTTTGCCTTTCCCACTTCACTGATATGTCTCCTAAAAGAGTATTTTGTTTTACGCTGAAATTATTAATAGTTTCTAAAAACAACGGTTCAATCAATATCCTCCGCGCTTTGTCAATGTACCTAATGCCTGCAAGGTATTTAAAAAAGAACGAGACTAATCCTCCGAACATCGGATGATTTAAGGATGCCCTTCCGTCCCAGGTTTCCCAAAGGTTCTTCGAACCCGAATCTTTCATAAATCCAAAAGAGGGAAATTCTTTGCGTTGCAGCATTTTTGAAATGATATCGCCGCGCCCTGCATCAGCTAAAACTTTAAAAATCATTGAAGCTGCAAAGATCCCTGTATCCATCGCATAGCCTGACTTCTTAATCTTTCCTGCTAATGCGTTTGTGACAGGTGTTTTAAATTCTTCAGGAACCATATCAAAATACAGTGGGTATACATTAGCGTAATGTCTCCCTGTCGAGTAGAGATAGCTTGTTTTGGAAAGATACTTTTCATTGAATTTATTTTTTATTCTCGCTGCAAGTCTTTCGTAATATATTGTATCTCTGGAAATTATCTTACCGAATTCGACGCATGTCATAACGCAATAATAGAAGTATGAAGTGTTTACGAGTGCCGGATCCAATTCAGCGAAGATTTTTTTTAAGTCTACTTCCTCAACTGCATAGCCTTCAACCGGCAGGCACCAGTCCCCGAGGCACCAGCTGCCTTCTTCTTCATGTTCAATAATTAAATCCGGGTTTTTCTTCTCGAGATACTCAATCCATTTCCGCAGTGTTTCGTAACTGTCATGAACAGTCCGCCTGTCGAAAGTCATATTATATATTTGTCTTGGAACAACTGCACACGCACTTCCCCATGCAGGTCCGCCTCCTCCGCCGCTGAATGGTACAGTATGGGGAACAAAGCCCGTTTCAGCGTTCTGGGAAAATACGATGTCCCTATTCCATTTACGATAGAAGTTCACACTATCCAAAGCTGACAAAGCAGCCTCAGCGGTTACCTGCCCGTCGCCTGTATACCCCAGTCTTTCCCTGTGCGGACAGTCGCTTGGAACCCCGCAATGCATATTTGATGTCTGGGAATTCATATAGGCATCATATATCCACTTAATGATTTCGTTATCTGTTTCCATGGTTTTTTCGGCTCTGACATCTGAGCTAATAACTTCAACAGATATATCGTATATTTCAACATCATCATCTTTTTCTATAGAAAAATAGCGAAATCCGCGCCATCCGAATGTTTCCGCATAATCAATTTCGTCATTACTCCCGAAAACATATTGATTTTCCTGAATCTGCCATTCCCCGCCCGTTGACCTGTAATCAGGATTTCCGTCAGAATCAACAGCATCAAAATATGCAATACCGAATCCGGCGCCGCGAGGAGCTTTTGCTTTTACCCTTACCCTGCCGGCAAGATTCCTTCCGGCATCATATAACCAGCCCTTTGGATTCTCCGGTTTAATTATCTCAGTAATACGGTCAAAATAATCAAATTGGCATTCTAGGTTCCCCGGTTCCCAGATGCACTCCATCGCAGTAATGCTGCCGGTATAATCCAAACCTATGTTATCGTTTCTTTTTTCACCGAAATATATATTATTGAATTCAAGCGGGCCATCGGTACAATAAGTTTCCTCATTACTGCAGATTATCATTTCTGTTCCATCATCATATTCCATATGGATTTCCAACAGCAGGCGCGGAGTTCCGTAAGACATATCCCCTTCAATGATTCTTTCAACCTGATTGAAAAATCCATTGCCCAGCATTACCTCATAGCGATTAATACCCTTTCTTATATAGTCATGTATATCATAGACGTTATACAAGACTCTCTTTTCAGATTTATCATCATAAGGATATAAAAGCCCTGACAGATCTCTCTTGGCATAATCCGTCCAACCGGGCACATTATATGTGTCATGGCCCCTTTTATCGTTTATTGTCAGCTCATAGTTCCCAAGACCGCATATAACAATATAAGCAGAGGCTAGATTATCTTTTACATAAAAATCGCCGTAAAAAACAGGATTGTCATGCATGGCCGGATGTTCTATCCACTTTGCGGTAAGTTTTGTATTGTCTATTAGACCAGTAATAAAAAAAGTGGATTCTGATTCTAATATTTCACCCTTATTAGTTTTTATGAAAACTCGCCAAATGTATTTATTCAGGTTGTCAAGACCCGGGCCTGAATACTCGATATTATATGAATCTCCAGATTTAATAAATTCCGTATCCCAGTATAAAATACCTTTATTTTCAACAATAATTCTGTATTCTTCCTGATAAACGGGATTACCGCCGCCGGATACTTCCCATGAAAAATATGGTTTCGGAATATCAACTCCGACCGGCTCGGTACAATACTCACATTTTAGATTCTTTATCGTATTCATTTTCTATTACCTTTATTCTTTGAAGCAATTCACTGCCTTTGCTTATTATTGAGTCGCTTATCAAATTATGATCCAGTACTCTTGTACTGATACTATTAAATATCCCAAGTTCCATAAGCATTGCCTTTACCGAAACAGGATAAAATGAGTGTCTTAAATATTCTGCGAATTCTTCGGCAATGACCTGGGCTTTATTCCCAATGGCAGACCCCGCAGGCGGAAAATCAAGCAAGCATCTTACCAATTTGGTGGAGACATTAGCATGTATGCCGCTGAAACCTGCTGCCCCATGCCTCATAGTTTCCGCAAGTGTCTCAATATTTGCATTATACAACCCAAACGGCGAATCTCCAATTATACTGAGTCTTGATGCCATAGTGGCAACATCACATGATGTGTCTTTTAGAAAAACAAATCTTTTTGTTGATAGTATATATTCAAGTGTTTTATCTGTTACAAGCCTTTTATACGGATATGGGCATTCATAAATGCCCAAAGGGATCTCTTCTTTAAAATTAATTAGAAAATATTCGAGTCTTTTTATAAAAACATCATCATCTTCGTCTTCCGCTGCAAAAGCATTGCTGATTAAAACAACTGCATCAACTCCGGAAGAAGCAATTTTTTTCATTGCTTCTATTTGCTTTTTTGGGTCTTTCTGAGTATGCCCTGAGGTTATAACCTGAAGTTTAGAATTTTCCCTTACAAATGAAGCAAGCCTGAATTTCTCATCAAGCGTCAGATTAAACATTTCACTTGACTGGCATACGGCGAAAAGTCCATCGGCACCATCTGATTCAAGCTTTTCTATGAATTTTAAAAGAGCCCCGTAATCTATATTTCCATTTCCATTAAATGGCGTAACCATTGTTGGAAAAATGCCTTTGCTAATCATAAATTCTCCTGTTAATCGCTGTAAAATTTTGTGTTAATATATCAGATTCCTGAATTTTTTTACTTTGTGAAAAGAGATAAAATTCGTATCATGCGCATCTTTTGCTTTTTCATTTCCTGAACGGGACACAATATATAAATCATCACCGTCAATATCCATTGATGCATAGTGACGCGAAGATTTTTCAGTTTCGCCTATAGCCACTACCCCTGCGAAACACCAGTCGAAACAATTTTTTGAAAAGTGAAGCACAAGTCTTCTTCTCTCATTATTCGGCAGATTGTACCTGTCGTCCGGCAACATCTCCGCCCTGGTCATGCTGTCGGTCGCTTGTGTTGAAAGCAGCCAGTACATTTTTGTCTCATTATCATATAATATATGAAATTTCATTTGCCCGCCCGGCATTGGTGCATAAACAATTTTTTTGCCTGAAGGGACATTTTCGAGCATTGTACTCATTGACCCATCATGGTTTTCTACCACTTTGGCAATTGCACAGTATCCTGTTCCGCCGGTATGTGCCCGCATGAAAAGATGAAAAGTATTTTCACCGTATAAATAATGGTTCTTGTCTGTAAATTTAACTACATTTGTTTCAAGCCAGCCTAATTCAGCACATCCCCTGCCCGGTGCTACTTCTACAAATGTGGAAGGAGTGGTCCAAAAAAAAGGTATTCCGGTAAATTCAAGTTTCTTTTTGTCTACTGCTTCATGAAAATACAGCTCAGATGCGTAAGTCCAGTTTTCTTTTTTTGTTAAGTCAGCATTTATGCAGCCCCGCATAAGCACAGGTGCTAAATCGTGAACCATCCAACCCGTAATTTCCATGCCTGAACGTTTTTCCATAACAAGATAAACATTATCACCTTGGTAATGGACATTGCAGGGTGCCTGATGCCAGGCTTCGCCCTCGGTTAATTTCGCTGCCTCTGACCAGGTTTCACCATTATCGTCCGATGCCGTTATCATTAAGTCATTACACTGGCCTATGACATATAATCTGTTTCCGCACTTGAAAGGACGTGCATGCATAAAAGGGTAAGCCCCTTTTTGTATAAAAGTATCCCCTTTGTCATCAGAAACATAAATCCTACCCTGAAACCACCTGCCGTACCGCCTGCCCTTAACTTTGAAATCCTTCATCAGTTCATCGTTTCCGGAAGACCCTGAGGTTACGATTATACGGCCTTCGGAGCTTATGCAAATTCCAGGACTATAACTAAAAAGCCCTGTTGAGGTATTGTTATTTATCTTAACATGATCCTGTGCCAGTATTTTCATACTCATCCTCCGTAACCAAGCAACGCAGGGAATATAATTGATAACAGGGTAATGGCTGCTGCAGAGATCAATCCTCCGATTATAATATAAAGAGCTGCTTTCTTTTTATCCATTTTCAGGAAAGCAGCCACGGCACTGCCAGTCCAAAGTCCTGTTGTTGGCAAGGGAATCGCAACAAATATAATCAAACCCCATTTTTCATATTTTTCAATTTTCCCCTTTCCTTTTTGCACTTTCTTCTCTACAAAATCATAGAACCACTTAAGTATCCTGGTTTTCCCCAGCCATTCAAAAATATATGAAAAGAAAAACAAAATAAAGGGAACAGGAACAAGACTCCCGAGGAAGGACACTATAAAAACCGCCCATGGATTAAGATTATGTATAATTATGCCTAAAGGTATGGCTCCCCTTTGCTCTATCAGGGGAACCATTGACAATAGTAATACTTCTAAAAATTCTTTCATATACAACCCCAATGATAATCTTTAATGATTATATCATCGTTTCAGTCTCATTTAAATTATTATCTAATTTAATATCCCGGTTTTCCAAGCATCTTGAACATTTCGCTTTTATAAGCTTCAACACCCGGCTGGTCAAAGGGATTAACATCGAGGATATATCCGCTGACAGCACATGCAAATTCAAAGAAATAGATCATTTTTCCAAGGCTGTAGGCATCTTGCTTTGGTAACTTTAATATAATATTGGGCACACCACCTGAAAAATGGGCACTTACTGTTGCTTCCATTGCAACCCTGTTTACATAATTCATATTTTCACCAGCCAGATAACCAAGTCCGTCTTCATCACTTCCGGTATCCGGGATGGATATATCCATCGGTGAGTTTTCTACAGAAATCACGGTTTCAAAAACATTTCGGAGTCCTTGTTGGATATACTGTCCCATTGAATGCAGATCGGCGGTGAAGACAACCGAAGCCGGGAAGATACCCTTGTTGTCTTTCCCTTCGCTTTCGCCGAAAAGTTGTTTCCACCATTCTCCGAAGAATCTTAATGAGCTCTCATAAACTGCCATTATTTCAACTACATATCCCTTTTTGTATAGCAGATTTCTCGCAGCTGCATATTTCAGACAAGAATTGCCGCTTATTTTACAGTCGTTATAAGCAACCCGAGCGCCTTCAAGCATAGCATCAATATCAGCTCCTGCTGCAGCAAGCGGGAGCAACCCTACAGGAGTAAGAACGCTGTATCTGCCGCCGACATCATCCGGTATCACAAATCTCTCATATCCCTCTCTGTCGCATATGCTTTTTACTGCACCCCTGTTTTTATCGGTCACGGCATATATTCTTTCAGCAGCACCATCACCGTATTTTTCATAAAGTGCATCTTTTAAAATTCTGAAAGCTATCGCTGGTTCGGTTGTTGTTCCTGATTTAGAAACGACATTTAAAGCAAATTCCTTATCTTTAAGCAGGTCTAAAAGCCTTGTCATCTCTGTACCGCTCAAACCGTTGCCGGCATACAGGAGCTTTGTGCCGCCGTCGCCGAGATAAAGAGCATCGTCCACAGCCCTTGCTCCGAGATAAGAACCTCCTATGCCGATATTGATGAGATACTCAGCCTGGCCTTGAATTCTTTTTCCGCATTGCTTTATATGTTTTAACTCAGATTTGTCAATGGTCACAGGAAGACCCAGCCACCCGAGGAAATCATTACCCTTTCCCGTGCCGGAATCCAGCACAGAAGCCATATGCTCCGCATTATTAAGTTCTGCTGTGAATTCTTCTTCACTAAAAAAACCTGCACAATTAGTCAGGTCTATTTGCAATCCATTCATTTTTACCTCCGAATCTTACTGATTCTGAACTCTGGCAGGTTCTTCTTCCTTTGAAGCTTCAAGTTTAGTTACTGAAACCTCAAAAGCCACTTTTTTCACAACTGTGTCGGCATCAATCTTCTTCTCATAAAACCTGCTTTGTATCCTACCCCATAATTTTAGATTCGTACCTACCTGAAGTTTCTCGCAAAACCGTGCGTTCCTGCCCCAGCAGATACACGGGATATAATCCGATTTGTTATATGCCCTGTTTACCGCAAGCAACATGTCTGTTATTTCCCTGCCGAACGGAGTAGTCCTGTAATTAGGCCGTTTGCATATATAGCCGTCAAAGAAGACAGAATTCCTGTTGTTTATATGCTCAAGTGTATCTACAAGCCTTGCATCCCTTGCAAAGACATTAAGTATTAATTTGCTATGTCCGTTAATTGTATTGTTATACGAACGAAACTGACCCTCTACTTCAAGCTTAGAACCAATATTTAGTTTTTCTATGCTTACAAGACGCTCCGAAACAAGCACCGGTATAGTATCATGTGATTTACTTAAGCGCTCAACATCGAGATTGAAAATATAAAATTTTTCACCATAAATCTCATGGCTATACTTTGGTTCCCTGGATACTTCGCCAGCAATATAAACTATATTGTTCTCGAAGAAACTGTTTTCATTTGTCATTATCCCGACCCCCCGGGTTCATTTGTATACTAATCCTTATAGTATTGTAAATTAAGTGTTTGTCCTACGTTTGCTATATTATATAACATATTTTAGCAAAAATAAAGTTTTTGATTAAACTTGTTTTTACAGGTATATATTAACTTTACATGTGTTAATCCGCTATGCTATAATGCATTAAGCATCCGAGGGGTGTTTCCAGGATTATTTATGTATCACGGGGCGTGGCTCAGCTTGGTAGAGCACTTGACTGGGGGTCAAGGGGTCGCAGGTTCAAATCCTGTCGCTCCGACCAGAAAAACCGACTCATCATCGGTTTTTTTCTTCAGGCATCTGCGCAAGTTAGCGCCTGATTTATAAATTCCCTGACCTTAATCTGTCGTCCATTTATTTGTGTTTACAAAAAATAATGATTTATTTTATTATAAGATAATAAAAAAGCACCGGTTATCCGGTGCTTTATATTATTGAGTTAAATATATTATTCATCTTCCGGGGTACCGGTGGTTTCTAATTCCACATCTTCTTCAGTTGTTGTGTCTTTATTTTCAACTGACATTTTATTCTCCAGTATAGATGCAAATTCGGATTTCCCGGTTTCGATGTCCTTCAAGTCCTTAGCGTTCTTTTTATCCTTGCGGTCCTTAAGGTAAATGAAAAGCATGACGCTGCCGAATATTAGGAAAAACAGCAGCCCTATCAATTGGCTGATTCTGATTCCACCCAGCATAAGGCTATCCGTCCTCAATCCTTCAATGAACATCCTTCCAAAACCATATAATGCCATGTAAAGGCAGAATATCTGGCCGTTGAATTTCTTTTTCCTACTTAAAATCACCAGTAAAGTAAACACAAGAAAGTTCCATATTGATTCGTATAGGAATGTAGGGTGCACCGGAAGATATGGATTTACATCCACCCCCTGGGAAGCAAGGATATTCAATTCATTCGATATGGGAATGCTGGTCATTCCCCACGGAAGGTTTGTGTTGTATCCGAACGCCTCCTGGTTTACGAAGTTACCCCAGCGTCCAATAGCCTGGGCAAGAGCAAAATAGGGTCCTGCAAGGTCTCCCATGGCAAGAAAACTCAATTTCTTGACTTTGGCATAAACCGCAGCTGATGCAAGTCCCCCGATAATACCTCCGTATATTGCAAGTCCTCCGTCCCTTATATTGATTATCTCAGCAAAAGTCCAGTTTTTTGTGTAAAAGGCAACATAGAAAAGCCTGGCAAAAATAATTGCAACGGGAACCGCTATCAACAGGATATTTATAACATCATCTTCCTTTAATCCATGCCTCTTTGAATTTTTCAAAACCAGGAAAACAGCAAGTGCAAATCCTACCCCGATTATCAATCCATACCAATATATGTCTATCCCGAACACTGAGAAAGCCACCCTGCTTACATTAATCTCAAATCCTCCGAAAAGATTCGGAAATGATACTGTTGTCATTTTTTAACCTCCGTTCAAAGCTGAAAACATTCTACCATAAGCAATATATGCTAACAAGGGCATTACATTACTTTAGGAACTGTTTTTTAACTTTTTTTATATCTGAAATTATATTTCTTTTAAGTGCTTTAATTGACGAGAATTTCTTTTCTTCCCTGATCATGCTGATAAAGAGAACCTCAATGTCCTTGCCGTAAAGCCAACCTTTGAAATCGAAAATATGAGTTTCGATTATCACCTTTTGATTTTCTGAGATTGTAGGTTTTTCCCCTATATTAGTTATACTGTCATATGTTATACCATCAACAATTGTCTTAGTATAATAAACACCGGACTTAGGAAGTGCGAAATCCTTCAAAGGTTTTATATTTGCAGTAGGAAACCCAATTTCAGTTCCAATTTTATTGCCGTATTCAACCTTGCCCCTGATTGAGTAATTCCTGCCAAGCATATTTCGGGCGGATTCCATCCGGCCTTCTTTTATCTTTTCCCTTATTAGTGATGAGCTGATTACCTTGTCATCGAGCATGACCGGAGGAACCGTAAGAACCTCAAAACCGTATTTAGCACCATATCTCTCCAATGCTGCTGTATCGCCTTTTCCACCTTTGCCGAACTTGTAATTAAAGCCTGTTATTACAAGCTTTGCATTGTATTTTCCTATGAGAATTTTCTTTGAAAAAGTGTTTGCGGTCATGTTTGCGAATTCTTCAGTAAAATCGACCAGGCAAAGACAGTCAACCCCAAGCTCCCTGAATCTTTCTATTCTCCGTTCCAAGGGAGATATTAGTTTAATCTTGGTTCTATCAAGAATATTACCGGGATGTTTACGAAATGTATATATCATAGATTTAATATTTCTTTTTCTGCATTCATTAATGAGTTCGGTAATGAGGAATTCATGAGCCCTATGAACTCCGTCAAAATTACCCAGCCCAATGCCGTACTCTGCATTTTTTTCAACTATATCAGTAGAATTAATGATTTTCATTACAGTCTCTTCCTGCTTCTAAGTTTCCCTAGCTCATCCACTATCCCAATTCCTATTGTAACCCCTGATAAAGATTTTACCAAATATTCTCCGCTTTCAATTCCTGTTTGGATGACTTTTCTGCCATTAATATAATCATCATACTGATAATTATCTAAAATAATAATAGGAATATCAAGAATTCTTTCTGCGTTAATTATAATTTCATCAATAGAACCGGTATCTGCAGCAGATGTTATTTCTTCAATAGAATATGAATCTTCAATGCAGAACCTGCCTGATTTTGTTCTGGTCAGTTCCGCCATAGTCCCCCGCGAACCAAGGCTTTTGCCAATGTCCCTACACAAGCTTCTTATATAAGTGCCTTTCGTACAACCCACATTAAAGGATGCCTTTAATACACAGTGGTCTGAATAAACCTCTTTAGCAATCAAGATATCCCTTATATGGGATATCTCTATTTTCCTTGGTTTAATCTCAACCTGTTCTCCTTTTCTGGCATAATCATAAAGTTTTCGTCCATTCACTTTTATAGCAGAATATATAGGCGGTACCTGTTCGGTTTTCCCCGTGAATGAGATTATTGCATTCTCAAAATCTTTTTGATTAATTCCGCTGACATCTGCTTTAAAGATTATTTCGCCCTCGAGGTCGCATGTATCTGTTTCTATACCAAGATACATAACTACATCATACTCTTTTTCTGAAATAATCAGATAATCAGCTATCCTAGTTGATTTTCCCAGGCAAATCGGAAGCACGCCCGAAGCCCCGGGATCAAGAGTGCCTGTATGCCCGGCTTTTTCTGCGCCTACAGCCCTTTTTACTTCTTTGACAGCCCTGAAAGAAGAAATCCCTCTTCTTTTATTAAGATTGATAACGCCATTGATACTCATGCATTTTCCAGCACTTTACCAAAATATTCTATAATCTGTTTATAAACTGCGCCGAATTCCCTGTCACCTGCAGTGAAACCCGCTGCCCTAACATGGCCGCCGCCCCCATTGCTGTTTGCAAATAAGGCAACATCGATATCATCACTTGAAGACCGCATGTTTACTTTAATTTCGCCTGACGTAGTCTCACGCATTAATATTCCTGCCATTACACCTTCTGTATTATTCGCAATATTCACGATTCCATCAAAATACTCATCCTTACCCATTAAGAACGTATAATCTTCTTTTTTCAAGGTAATCAGTGCAAGTTTCCCACCGAAGTGGAGCCTCAGGTTTTCAATTGCTACTGCCATGAGAAGTAATTTCCTGTATGGAGTCATATCAAAAACCCTATGCGAAATATCTGAAACATCAATATCTTTTTCCAATAGATCTGCACATATCCGCATGCTGCCGGCTGTAGTATTAGAATATCTTAATCCGCCTGTATCAGTACTGATAGCAGTAAAAAGCGATTGGGCCGTCTGCTTGTCAATCTCAATTTTAAATTCAGTAAAAATGCTGTAGATTATCTCTCCGGTTGATGCAGCTGTTATATCGACAAAATTATATTCTGCGAATTCCGTATTGGTTTTATGATGATCTATATTCCAAGTGCATCTGCAATTAAAGATTGCCTGCCTGTTGCCTAACCTTTTAATATCCCCTGTATCAAGTGCGAAGCAAGCGTCTGCTTCATATTCACCTTCAGCAGAAAAGACTTCAAGTACTTTTTCCTCATCAAGAAATGCGTATTTGTCAGGAACAGGTTCGTCCATGACTACCCGCGCCTTTTTACCGTATGCCGTTAAAAAATAATACAATGCAAGTGAGCTGCCTACTGCATCTCCATCTGCGGATACATGCGGAAGAATAAGAAAGGAAACTGCATTATCCAGTGTCTTAGAAAATTTGTTATAAAAATTTTCAGGTCTCATCTTCTTTATCTTTCTTCAGCGATTCAAGTATGCTGTTAATTTTAAAACCCTGCTCAATGAAATTATCGCAGTTAAACCTCAGCTCCGGCACATAGCGAAGTTTCAGCCTGCGGGATAACTGCCGTCTGATGAAACCAGTGGCGCTTTTAATCGCCTTAAGCGTATCATCCTTGGATTTTTCATCACCGTATAAGCTTACGAAAATATCCGCATAACTCATATCCTCAGTTACCTTTACAGCAATAACACCCGGCATGGCAGTCAGCCTCGGGTCCTTTATTTCAGTCAGCAGTATATTGCTGATTTCTTTTTTCAGCTCCATGCTGATTCTTTCATTTCGCTTTGACACGGTTACTCCTTGATCTCTATCATCTCGAATGCTTCAATTACATCGTCTACCTTTATGTCATTGAATCTTTCAATGGACATTCCGCATTCATATCCTGACTGCACTTCCTTAACATCATCCTGGAATCTCTTAAGCGAAGCCAGTTTTCCTTCAATGACAACAACACCGTCGCGGACCACCCTGATATCTGAATTTCTTTTTATATTGCCGTCAGTTACCATACAGCCGCCGATAGTTCCAATTCCTGAAACTTTGAATATTTGTCTAATCTGTACATGTCCTGTAACAACTTCCTTGAATTTAGGATCAAGCATACCCTTCATTGCAGCTTCTACATCCTCAACAGCATTGTATATAATCCTATACAGCCTCACGTCAACACCAGCCTCTTTTGCGGCCTGTGTTACATTATTCCCGGGTCTCACATTAAATCCTATTACAATGGCACCTGAGACTTCTGCAAGGCTTATATCGCTCTCGCTTATCGTTCCGGCAGCACCATGTATAACTTTAACTGTCACTTCCTCATTTGAGAGCTTTTCAAGCGAATCCGTAACAGCTTCAACAGAACCCCTTACATCCGCCTTGACAATAATTTTAAGCTCCTTCATGGTTCCTTCCTGAATCTGGCTGAACAATTCGTCAAGTGTAGCAGGCTTTCTCGATGTCTTTTTCTGCTGTTTGTCGAATTTTCTTCTTTCAGCAAGGTTCCTGGCGGTTTTTTCATCTTCTACCGAATAGAAAGTCTCGCCTGCACCCGGCACTTCATCAAGACCCATTATAACTGCCGGAGTCGATGGCCCGGCTGTCTCAATTACTTCTCCTTTGTCGTTGGTCATTGCCCTGACCCTTCCAACTGAACTTCCGCTGATTATACAGTCGCCTGTGTTAAGTGTTCCATTTTGCACTAGCAATGTGACCACAACGCCTTTGTGTGCATCAAGTTTCGATTCTATAACCGTACCCTTCGCCTGTCTCTCGGGATTTGCCTTAAGTTCAAGGACATCCGCAGTCAGAAGAACCATTTCAAGAAGATTTTCAATGTTTTCTCCTGTTTTGGCAGAAACAGGAACACAGATTACATCGCCGCCCCATTCTTCCGGTACTACGCCATATTCCGTGAGTTCCTGCTTGACCCTGTCTGGATTTGAAGCGGGAAGATCAATCTTGTTTATTGCAACAATTATTGATACTCCTGCGTCTTTTGCATGGTTAAGGGCTTCAACTGTCTGAGGCATTATTCCATCATCTGCGGCAACAACAATAATTGCTATATCCGTAACCTGGGCTCCCCTTCTGCGCATAGAAGTAAATGCTTCATGCCCCGGTGTGTCCAGGAACGTAATAATACGATCGCTCACATGAACACTGTAAGCCCCTACATGCTGTGTGATGGCTCCGGCTTCGGTTGCAACTACATCAGTGTTCTTAATAGTATCCAGCAGACTAGTTTTACCATGGTCGACATGTCCCATAACTACAACTACGGGCGCCCTTTCGACAAGACTGTCCTTCTTATCTTCAACATCATCATCAAATAAGATGTCCTCTTCAGTTACGGTTGCCGCAAGCTCAGCAGTGATTCTATATTCATCAGCAACCAATGAAGCAGTATCAAAATCAATTTCATCATTAATTGATGCCATTATATCAAGTGTCATAAGTTTCATTATTACATCTGCTGTCTGCTTCTTTATGGTTTCCGCAAAAAATTTGACCGACATAGTCTCCGGAAGTTTAACCATCCTAAGCACTTCCTTCCGTGGATTAAGGTCGCCTTTTCTCTTGCTCCTTCTCCTTCGGATATTGTCATCACTGTAATATTCATTTAGTATGAAATCCTCGGATAATACTTCATTGACGTTACGCATTCCACCGCCGACGAATCGGTTTTTTCGGTATTTCTGTGTCTTGGGATTTGTATAACTTGTCTTACTTATAGTTGACCTTTTGCTGGCATCCGTTTTTTCAGAAGTTTTGCTACCCTTTTTATATGTAATCTTGGCTACTTTTTTATTAGGCCTTGTATTGTCTTCTACCGGAACATCTTTCGTCGCTCCGGACCTTGATGGAGCGGAGGATGGTGAAGGCCTTGAAGATGCTGAAGGTCTTGTTATTCTTCCTTTGGCCGGTGCCGGCTTTCTCTGAGGTTCAAGATTAATCTTACGCCCGGTAAGACCCAGTCTCTTTTCAGGAGCTTTCTGCGTCGTTTCCTTTTTAATTGTTCCGCCGGGTTTAGCTATTTCTTTTACTTCCGGTTTATCTTTAACAACCGCTTTTCCCGTTTTAATTTCTTTTTTAGGAGTCTCAGCAGCAGCCTTATCAACAATTGCTTCAGTCGTTTTCAACTTTGCTGTTTCGGCCACAGGCTGTATAACTTCAGTCGGAGCTTCATCTTTAACTTCATCATGATGATGTTTCTTAATAACAGTAACCTTAAGCTTTGGCTTCGATTTGGCGACGACTTTTACAGGTGCTTTTTTTTCTGTCTTAGCTTTTTCAGCAGGTTTTTCTGTCTTCTTAACAGTTTTAGCCATTTTTTTGCCGCCTCTGACCATTCCGCTCATTAAATCAGAAGATTCGTCATCAACAATATATTTGCTCTTCTCTTTTTGAGCAGCTGTTTTTGGCTTTGATTTAATAATAACCTTCTTCTTGGAAACAACAGTACCTCCATTAGTAACTTTTGTCACTTTCCTAGTGGTAATGCCTTTGCTTTTTCCCATGGCTTCAAGCAGTTTGTTCTGGTCTTCCAGGCTGACCGCAGACGCAATGTTGCCGACATTAACACCAAGCTCCCTGAGCTTTGTCATGACGACTCCCGGTTTTACATCCAGTTCCTTTGCAATCTCGCTGATTTTTTTACTCATTAATTAACTCCCGTTCCTGTTGCATTTTGGATAAAATAAGTCTGCTGAGGTTTTTATCCCTTACCCCTACCACTATCCTATGGCTCTTACCGGTCATTTTTCCAAGCATTCCGCCCTTTCCGTACTCAATGCAGGGTATGTTTTTCGTCCTGCAGGCATTAATAACTTTTTTCCTGGTGTTCTCAGAAGCTTCTTCAGAAAGCACCACTATCTTAACACTCCCGGACCTGACAGCCCTCAGGCATGCATCGGTTCCGGTTACAAGCGCTCCGGCTCTATTGGCCATTCCTATCGCTGAATAAACACCGCTTGTATCATTCGGCATATTTTTCAAGTTCCCCGTAAACTTCCTCAGGTATTTCCCTCTCAAACGCACGCTTCAATGCTGAAATTTTCTTTGCCTTGGCTATGCATTCCGAAGTCCTGCAAAGGTATGCGCCTTTTCCTGATCTTTTTCCCGTGGGGTCAACCATAACACCTTCGTCCTTTGATGATACTATCCTGATCAAGGATTTTTTAGGATGCATTTCCCTACAGGCCACGCACATTCTCATTGGAACTTTCTTCATATTCTCTATACCTGTTCTTCTTCGGCAGTTTCTTTTGCTATTTCTTCATCCGCAGCTTCTTCTACTAATTCTTCTGCTGTTTCTTCATCTGCAGAATCTTCTATTGTTTCTTCTGCTATTTCATCATCTGCAGAATCTTCTATTGTTTCTTCTGCTGCTTCTTCATCTACATCTACACCCTCATCTATAATTTCCATTTCTTCTTCCTGGTTGTCCATGAAAAGTTCATCAAGCGGGCTTGAAACTACTTTTATTTCTTCATCCTGCGAATGAAGTAATTCGCCTTCTATAATATTTCTCAATTCTGATTCAGGAATAATATCAATCTTCCATCCTGTCAGCCTTGCAGCCAGTCGTGCATTTTGTCCGCTTTTGCCAATTGCCAGCGAGAGCTGATTATCAGGGACCGTTACCCTTGCCTTATTAATTTCATCGCCATCTTCATTATATTCTTCAAAAATATCAACCCGTATAACATCAGCCGGGCTAAGGCTGTTTGAGATAAATGCTGCTATATTGGGATTCCACTCAATAATATCAATTTTCTCACCGCGCAATTCATCAACGACGCCCGTTACCCTTATTCCCTTGTGCCCGATGCATGCGCCTGAAGCATCAACATTCGGATCGTTTGAAAATACACCAATCTTTGTCCTTGAGCCGGCTTCCCTGGCTATTGACTTAATCTCAACAACGCCATTCTGAATTTCCGGGACTTCAAGCTCAAAAAGTCTTTTAACCAGATCCGGATGTGTCCTTGATACATATATCCTCGGTCCCCTGTTGGTCTTTTTAACTTCCGTTACAAATACTTTGAGTCTGGAACCGACAGAATAGTGTTCGCTTGTCACTTGCTCACGCTGTGACATTACAGCTTCGGTATTTCCGAGGTCAAGATAAACAGTGTCTTTTTCAATGCGCCTTATAACTCCGGCTACAATATCTTTCAATTTATTATCATATATATCGTAAAGCTTTTCCCTCTCAGCCTCACGGATTTTCTGCATGATTACCTGCTTCGCCGTCTGGGCTGCTATCCTACCGAACGCATGGGGGTCGAGATCTTCTTCAAACTGGAGTTCATCGTCAATTTCAACATCACCGTATTCTTTGGCTTCTTCAAGCGAAATTTCAATATCTTCGTCAAAAACTTCTTCAACTACGGTCTTTAATCTCAGAACCCTTATTTCACCAGACTCTCTGTCGATTACCACATTCGGTTCGAATGTTACTCCATAGTTCTTTTTATATGCTGATTCCAGTGCTTTTTCCAAAGCCTCAATCAATATCTCTGCATCAATTCCTCTTTCGCGTTCTATCTGTCTGATAGCGCTTAATAATTCCGAAGCCATGCTTTTCCTCCTTTGTCCTCAATCAGATTTCAAATATCCTGTTAATTTTCGCTGTTTCATTTTCTTCAAATTCCATAGTTCTACCATCAGTCTCTATGGTTATTATTCCGTTCTCATAGCTTAAAAGCTTGCCGGAAAATATCTTATTCCCATCAAGCGGTTTATATAATTTAACTTCAATTACCTCGCCCATATAGCGTCGATAATCTTCAGGCTTTTTAAAAGCCCTGTCATAGCCAGGGGATGACACTTCCATGGTGTATGGACCCGGGATATCAAGCTGATCATCAATCTTTTTATCGAGTTCCCTGTGAACTGCAACACAGTCATCAATGCCGACTCCGCCATTTTTATATATGTATATCCTCAGAAATTTATCGGGGCCTTCCTTGACGAATTCAACATCAACAAGCTCCAGCCCTTTTCCTTCTGCAATATCCCTGGCCATTACTTCAACAGTTTTTACAATGCCTCCTGCCACAGTATCCCTCCTAACAGTATTAAAGAGCGGGACACACCCACTCTTTAGATACAGTAATAATTAAGCAATGACATTATAGCACCAGCCTTGCTAATATGCAATAGCCATCTTGTATATAGCTGTTTTTAACAAGTTATCCGTCAGATGATTTGACGGGATGGGTCAGGAGCTTTTTAGCACCAAGGCGGATGCCTATTGCGCCGAGTGGTGCAGTAATCACTATTGAAAGAACGGCCATTGCCAGGATCAGTTCTCCTCCTTTGACACCCATTGCAAGCGGGACGGCCCCGATTGCAGCCTGTACCGTTGCTTTCGGAACATATGCTATCATGCAGAAAATCTTTTCTTTCAGATTGAGATTGCATTTGAACAATGATATCAAAACTCCTATGCTTCTCAAAAGTAAACCGGCAAATATCACAAGCAGGCCTGCTAACCCGGCGTCAAACATTACCACTATGTTCACCTTGGCCCCTACAAGGACAAAAAGAAGTATTTCAGCAAGAATCCATATTTTACCGAATTTTACGGCAATTCTTCCAGAAGCCACAGGTAATTTCTCAAGAAGTATGAAACCCACAGTCATTATGCCTAATAATGATGATAACGCAAAACTACCTTTCAGAAAGTCCTCAAGTGCGGTCATCAGTATTGCCGCACCGAGTATAATGAGGACTTTTTTAGTATCACGCATATGCTGTCGTGAAAAGAATTTTACAAATATGAAGCCAATCACTAAACCAAGGACGATTCCGCTTGCTACGGATATGATAACATCCAGCGCACCGGCAGCCAGGTTTATTTTATCACCGGCATACAAACCCAGGAAACCTGTGAAAATTGTTATGGCGATTATATCATCAACGGAAGCCCCGGCTAAGATTAGAGTTGGTATGCCTTTATCGCTTCCGATTCCCCTTTTAGAATAATCAAGCATTGCAGGGACAACCACTGCCGGTGAAACAGCAGCAATTGCAAACCCCAATATGCCGGCCTCAATCCACCCCATATTAAAAACCCATACAGCCATAAGAAGCAAAGCGCTTCCTTCAAGAATACATGGGATAATGCTCATTCGAAGCGCTGCCGGGCCGACTTTCGCCAGCGTCTCTTTCTTCAGGCCCAGCCCAGCCCTCAACAATATTATGATTAAGGCGATTTTCCTAAAATCATCTGAAACGGCCATAATATCGGCTGTTAGCAGATTGAATCCCCATGGGCCAAGAAGAACCCCGGCTATCAGCATTCCCAATAAGCCGGGGAGTTTTATTTTTTCAAACAGCCAGTTGAATAATAGGCCGCATATTACTATTAGAGCCAGACTATATGCCACTTGCCTTACTCACCTTCAAAAGGATAATTCTCAGGGGCTTTTTTGCCCAGGGCACCTATGAACAGGGTATCATATGCAATAACAACTTCCTCATCGGTAGGAATCACCATGGCATTTACAGGTTTCCCGTTATATTCGCCTTCTGCAATTATTATTTCTTCACCACGCACACGATTATTTTTTTCATCTATGACGAAATTAAATCCTTCCAGCATTCCAAGTACTTTCTGCCTTACATACCACTCGTTTTCACCAACGCCTGCCGTAAATATTACTGCATCGCATCCGTCCATGGTTGCCATGTAACTTCCAATGTACTTGGCAAGCCTATAAGCATATATATCAATTATTCCATCACTGAAAGCATCTCCTTCGAGAGCCTTAGTCCTTATGTCCTGCATCAGATTGGTCCCGCTTATTCCCTTGAGTCCGCTCTCTTTATTAAGCATCCTCATAACTTCATCATAAGCAGCGCCGAGTTCCATGCCCTTTTCTTCAGCAAAAATATGAGCTATATGCCCAATTATAGCCGGATCCATGTCTCCGCTCCTAGTTCCCATTATTACCCCTTCAAGAGGTGTGAATCCCATGCTGGTATCCATGCTTTTACCCTTAACAACCTTTGAAATACTTGATCCGTTCCCCATATGTGCGGTTACACAATTGATTTCCTCATGATGTTTGCCAAGGATAACAGCTGCTCTCCGGGAAACATACAAGTGACTCGTCCCGTGAAAGCCGTATCTTCTCACGAGATAATCCGTATACCACTTTTCCGGCAGTGCATAACGATAGGCTGATGCGGGGAGAGTCGCATGAAAGGCTGTGTCAAAAACAGCTACATTCGGTATTCCCGGCAATAATTTTTCAGCTACAAGTATGCCCTTAAGATTCTGAGGATTGTGAAGAGGAGCCAAAGGAGATAATTTTTTAATTTCTGCTATAACTTCATCAGTCAGCAGGACGCTTGAATTGTATTCGTCGCCACCATGGACTACCCTGTGCCCGATTGCTATGATAGTTTCCTTCGGCATATCCTGATGTTCAAATATATTAAACATTTCTACAAGAGCATCTTCGTGATCGGGTAATTCAATTTCATATTTGGTTTTTTTACCATTAATCTCGAATTTCATAGTACTTCTTTCGATATTGCCTATTTCCTCTGCGATTCCGCCAATGATTGCCTCAACAGTATCGTCTTCATTTACTTTGAACAGATTATACTTAAGAGATGAGCTCCCGCAATTGAGAGAAAGTATTGTTTTATTCATTTTGTTCTCCTTTGGTTTTATTAATCCGGTATTGACCGGTAGTATTAAAATGTAACTTCCCGGCCTGTCCGGGCGCTTTCATAAATCCCATCAAGGATTTTCATCAGTTCAACTCCGTCATTGATAGGGCTTATACACTCAGTTCCATTGGCAATGCAGTCGATAAAATGTGCCACCTGCCTGTCAAACATTGATTGGAATTGATTCTTATCCTCAGAATATACTGGAGTAATATCAATATTATATCCATCCATCGTGCCTGCTATTTTAAAATCAGGAGCTATCTCCGCCCCGGCCTTGGTCCCGAATAATTCACAGTATAATTTCTCATTTGCAGTATGAAGGGTAAAGCTTACTTCAACAGATAAAACGCATCCGTTGTCAAACCTAATCATAGCCGATGCAAAATCCTCGACATCACATAATCCACCATCATCCATCGGCCGGTATCTGGTGAGCATTTTTACATCAGTACGCGGGCCTAGTTTCTCAAAGGTCGCACCATAAACACTCACAGCTTTGGGCTTTCCCATAAGATACCTGCACTGGTCTATCATATGAACCCCGAGGTCAATCAAAGGACCGCCGCCCGACCTGCTTTTATCGGAAAACCATCCGGTGGGATTACCGCATCTTCTAATAACCCCTGTCTTTGCGTAATATAAATCACCCAACCGGTCATTTTCAAGCAGCTCCTTTAAGATGACAGCCCTTTTGTCAAAGCGCCTTACAAAGCCTACCATAAGCAAAGCGCTGCTTTTTTTAGATGCTTTTTCCATATCCAGTGCCTGGAAGTGATTTAATGCCAGTGGTTTTTCACATAGTACGTTTACCCCGGCATTAAGGCAGTCGATTGCAATCTCAGCATGGCTGTTATTCCAGGTGCAGATACTGACTGCATCAGGTTTTTCAAATAACAGCATTTCATTGTGATTGGCATAGAAAGCAGGTATGGAACGCTTATTGCAATATGCCCTTACCCTATCCTCATTAACATCACAAGCTGCAACAACTTCAACATTTTCAAGCTTTTCATAAGCATTCATATGTGCATTGCTTATATTGCCGGCTCCGATTATAGCAATTTTCAGTTTTCCCATTTGCTCCCCCGAATATAATACTTTGTTAAGCTGTTCCAAGGTATTATATCA
>Ga0233414_10000301_pt1 | contig 21113 bp, 38 predicted proteins | sample Na_anoxic_10_MG_FD_189020 | JGI IMG/M metagenome (GOLD analysis project Ga0233414, IMG submission 189020) | Seawater microbial communities from Saanich Inlet, British Columbia, Canada - Na_anoxic_10_MG | ecosystem: Environmental > Aquatic > Marine > Inlet | place: Canada: British Columbia... | reverse complement strand
CATCCTTACCAAAATCCCCACTAAATGCAGCAGTATAACTATTGTAAACCTCATCAAATGTATCTTGCCAATAATAGTTAAGCCTGTCCTCATCTTCTAAATCACTCATCAATATGCGTTCTTTCCTAAACTCATTTGTTGGCTTGAGCTTTACATCTTTGTTTAAGTCTATTTTATTACTCCAATCCTTACTTGTTCCTGCATCAAAGTAATCTTGAGCAGGTTCTATATTAAGCTGATTTGCAACATCCTTATCCATTTCAATAATAAGATTGTACCTAGAGCATATTGCACTAATAAAATCAACCTGCTTTTCAGTTGGCAATATATTATTGTTAGCTGATAAATCAACAGTAGAACCCTCACTTTGTATTGGAGCTGCAAATAATGAAAAGTTAGATAGACCGGGTGTTATCTGTTGAAATATCGTCAATGTATTACCACTTGCAGAACTTAAACTAACTGCTAAATAAACTTGGTCATTTGCATTTAAGAATATTTCATCCGATGTAATGTCTACAACTTCGCCTGAATTTGCAACTCTAAAAAAATCATTATTGACACCATTAAACTGCCCTTGTATTTCTTGATTATAAGTTGCTGAACCTATTTTTCTTAATTGCAACTTTGCAGTTGTGTTATTAGTATTTGCAAAACTATATCTTAGGTTTATTTTAAACTGATAAAACCCTGTTATTGGAATTTCATAAAATGGTGTTGCTGCTGACTCGTCATAATTACCTCCTAAATCAAATAAATTAAATGAGCCAACTGTATCAAAATCAATTTCAGTAACTGTTGGAGTTGGAAATCCTGATGTAAATGTATTATTCGCACTTAAACCAACTCTAAACGCATCTTGGAAAGTTGTAGCAACTGATTCAGTTTGATTTGCCAATGTCATGTATTGCTTAGCAAAGAAATTACTTGCAAAGAATGTAGAGCTTATTGTATAACCTATTGATGCAAGTATCTTCTCAAATAGCACCTTAACATTTATAGCAGGCTTTAATTTGGTTGCACTTACACCCTCATTAATTGTTCCGTTTAAACTTGCATTGTTATAGTCATAACCATAATCAGCAATCGGATATAGTATTTCCTCTCCTGTTTGCCCTACTGATGTTGTGTAAGTTGTGTTACCACTCCAAGAATCCTCTACATTTGCAGCAGTAAGTACATGACTAAACTCAGACAAGTCTAATTCATTTAGTTGCTTCTCATCTAGTGATGTTGCAATATTTGATATTACACCAAATACTAGAGCTTCATAATACTTTGTTGAATTGTTTACATTTAGCAGTTGTAAATAACCACTAAAGACAATATTTGAATCTACATAAATATCAGCCTCGCATTTTATAGAACTATTAAAAGAACCATCAACTGAAACAACATCATAAAAATGACTAAAAAAATCATTGTTCACTTGTGTAAATGGCAATGTAAACGCTTGAGTAAAGTCAGACTTTTGCGATGCCAGATCTTGTATCTCTTTAGCTGAGTAATTCCCTTTGATAGATACATCGCTTACATCTAAATAATGTAAATCAGTTCCTCCTTGCTCTTTTACAACTAACTGAACCATTATATCATTCTTTTTAAGTTATGTGCGTATTGGAAAGTAAACGAGTATTGAATGAGTTTATCTTTGACTGTGGTCTTGTATTGGAATTGGCTATCGATTAAAATCAAAGGTACAGGTTCTTGCAACACACCATCATCGCCAACCTCAACAGGAGCGATTAATTGTATATCGTTTGACTGCATCATTCCTTTAAAGTAATCGTTGTACGCTTCATCTAAATAACCTGTATTAACTGTTATCTGCTTTGTTCCGTTTACGCTCTGTACCTTACCTCTCTCAAAACTATCTATTGAAAATGTTGCTGCATTCCATGAGCCTGCATTCCGTTCGTATTCGATTGACCTATTCATCGAGATACTCTCATTTGAGTTGTTATTGAAATAGTGGTAATCCCATGTACCAAATTTGTTCTTCCAAGCTACTGATTGAGATGGATATTTTGAACATTGAGAAATCTCAAATAATAATGGTCTTATATATTCAGCAGTTGGATAAGATGTAATTTTGTAATAGTTACCTGTACCAGAACCAACTGCACTAACTATAAATAAAGTAGCAACATTGTTATCTGCTGCACCCATAGAAACCCAATCAGTATCTCCACTTGATTGTATGTATATATAATCTCCTATTTTAGCAGTTGATGCTGCTTTTGCATCAATAATAGTTTGCCCTCTTGTTTGATTACCTACACTAATAGTATAATATTTATCAGTTGTTTGCATTTGGTAACCTCCCAAATCAACATACTTCATTTTAGCTACATTCTCATAACCTGCTGCTATAAATAAAAGCATTTCATCTTCATCGCCTGTTGCATCGCTTGCAAGAACACCACCATAAGTTGATTGATTTGGCAAGTATATTTGTGCCGTGTAATTACTTAAATCTGCGTTTGGAGTTTCACTATAAAATTTATATTGGAAACCTATGTTGCTAGTATTAAAATATGTACTACTTTCATTTAACCAAGATAATGTTCTGTAATCTCCTGCACCTGTAAGATGTGCAATCATTCCACTTGTATCGTTTGGTTGTGTTGTTACGTATGGAATTTTGCTCAAGAACTTTTCGTATGGTGTTGTTAATCTAGGAGCATACAACTCAAATTTAAAGTTCATTTGGTCTTCCCACTCATTTGCGTAATTAATAAACGCATAAGTAACATCAATGTTTTGTGGTGTTCTGCTTATCGTTCCTCCATCAGTTGATGCAAACTCCTCATAAAATTTTAATGTGACCAACCTACAAGTTCCTGCGTTCTTGCTTATAGCATAATCTTCTGTAACTCCTGCTGATGGGTTTGGAATATTTCTAGGCATCAAATGTATAGAATTGTAATCTACTGCACCTGTGATAGTGTTAGCATGCTTATTCGTTACAGTTGTGTAGTTCTTTACAATTCGCTCAATATTAAAATGAGCTGCACCTGCATTGTTCTTTGGTTGTTTTAATGTTGCCTTAACAACTCCACCAATTACAACCTCTACAATGTATCTAAAATTAAATACAGGTGTGGTTGTACTTGTGGTTGTTACTATCCAATAATTACTTCTAGTTGCCGTTGTTGCCATTTGTCTTTATTTCATCTAATGTAAAACTCATAAACTTTTCAAAATCTAACATGTATGCCTTTTTAATTTCTTTAGGCAATTTCTTGTATGTTTGTTTAAATGCATTGGTAAAAAATCCGTTACCCTCATATCCAAACCTGTTAATCTTTCTGGCAACTAGAAAAGCAATCGACCTTTGTTGTTGCGTCTTGTTCTTCCATGCCTCATATTGTCCTTTGGAGTTTCTTGGTCTTAACTTTTTACGCTTAACCCACTCCAATATGTTTTGGTAAACAACTCCACCCTGTGAATTGTTTGATTTACCTCTTCCTTTATCAATCTGCTCTCCATAATCTTCGTAATTGAATTTTAAAGAGAATGCGTTTAATGTAACTGCTACATCATAATCAATAGACTTTAGGAGCTTACCTGTATCGTACCCTCGTTTGCTTCTCAGCAAATTAGCAGCAGCCACTTCAACAGTCTTTTTACCGAACTTGTTTAAGGCTTTAGATAAGTTTTCTCCTTTAAATTCCATCTATCGATTCATCGGTGTTTCACAAGCAGAATTTTGTGCTTGCACAGTTATGTTGAATGTACCTTTCCAACCACTTAGTAAGTTCTCAAACCTATCAGTAAATGGTTCACAAGACAAGCTCTCAGGCATCGTTATGCTTTGCGTTACTGCTGATGTACTTGAGTAGCTTCCTGTTCTAAATTCTCGATATATATCTGCTAGTATTAAGAAAGTTCTGTTGAGTGTAAAATCTTGGTCAGAACCATCAGCATCGACTAGATCCATAACAAGCAAATCAAAAGTAAACGTGAATGTAGTCTTGTTGATTGATGCACCTGTTTCGATTAAATGCACCTTTGTAAATACGTCTTGAGTTTCTAAATCAGCCTCAAATATATCTCCTGTTGTAAAAGTTTTAACTTGTTGATGCTGCTCGCATATCTTCTTAAACGTGTTTACTATATCGATGTAGCTTTTCATTTTTTCTTGTTTACTTTGTTCCTTTCTTTAATGTAGGAGATGTATGTTAGTGTTTCGTTTATGTTGAGCTTTGTAACTGCATCCATCTTTAAAATGTCATCGTTGCACAACATCATTATTACAGAATACCAACCCCATCGTTTACCGAAGTTTGCACTTGACTCGCTTTCTCCTCCTCCTGTAAAGACACCATTGTGTCGCTCAAATAGCCCCTCCCTAAACGATAAAAAAAAACCAAGCAACTCTGAGCAACTGATGCAGGCATCTTATTCAAGAATAGGTTTGCCCTCTCATCTATCTTTGCATCGTACTCCTCTATTAAGTATCTACCCTCGCCCTCAGTTGTAACTTTCCTGTAAAGGATTGCCATAATCATGTGCAAGTTTTTGTCTAAGTCTTTGCAAAGCATGTCGATGTCCATGAACTCGCCTGTTGATATACTCTGAATGTCTGGATTGAATCCGTATTTAACACCCTCTATGCTTACCAATTTGATTAACGATGTTTCGGTATTAGTCATTGCACAAAGTTTCTTGTACATGGCTAATAAATCGAGGACCTTAATTCTATTGATATTGGAATCGTCTACCTTATCGACTAGGAGCTTAATCACTTCTTTAGCTTTCTCTACTTCGTCAATCTCTAGCTTTTCAATATCAGCTAGTTTTATCATCTGCTTGAGAGTAATCTCGTTTAAGTCTTGAGGAATTATAACTTTCATACTATTAAATAGGTTTAACTTGTTATTGTATAAAAATAAAAAAACCCCTGCATTTCTGCAAGGGTTAGTTTAGGTTAAAGGAGCATCACGCTCCTATTTTTAAATTATTTTATTTTATTTTGTCATAAGAAATATAAATTCCTTTTGTTCTTTTATATGTAAAGTTTTCATCTTCAAAAGTAATAGTTCCTTTTGTCTTAATCATTTCTGTATAAGCCTCATCCATAGTTTTAAAATCTTGTTGAAATTTATTACCGTTGTAAGTGTAAGTTAAAGTGTACATATTAAAAAGATTTAAAGGTTGTTGCTTCATTGCAACAGTACAAATATAAAACAATTTTTAATAATACCAAACTATTTACAAATAAATCTTAAAATATTTTTACTTAATAGAATACCTACCGATGTTTGGTCTTGACTTTGTCATTATAACTGCGTACCTGATTGCATCAATAGCATGGTTGTAATTGTCAATCGGTTTGTTCAGCAGGTATCCGTTCTTATCCTCCTGCCATTTGTAGCTATTAAACTCATTGATAAGGTTTGTACTCTTGCTTGTTACCTTTAAGGTGTAACGTTTAAGCAAATCAATCCCTATGTTAATACTATCTCTTCCCTTAGATGCAGGCTTTATATTAAACCCTAGTCTATATATTTCCTCGATAGATTTAGGCTCAGCAGAATCTCCGTAAATAGCTCTTCGTCTATCAATCCCGAAATTGTGTAAAGACTTAGCAATGTCTTGGTTAGTGAGACCTCGTTCATATATTAGCTCGTTAAATATTAAAGCACCCTCGTACTCGTAAACTTCTATCAATGCAGTTGGATCGTTTGTGTAACCAAAATCTAAACCAATTGCAATTTCTTTTGCATCTTCTGGAATCGTTCCAACAATCTGCACCTTGTTAAATATAATCGATTTACTAAACCCTCGCTCTCCCAATCCGTATATCTTCCAATACTCTTCATCGGTATGCTTTAGCCTTTCAATCTCGTTAACTAATTCATCAGCTAAAAAAGGATTGTCTAAATACGTTGATTTAATAAACGTACAATCTTCTCTGCTTAGTACCTTATCATATATCCAATGGTGTGTGTCAGAGGGGTTGTAATCAATGTATATCTTCTCCTCAGTTCTAATGATTAGCTGAAAGAAATCCTCCCAAGTTAATTCGTTTGCTTCATTGCAAAACAGAAAGTGTCTTTTTGTACCTCTTTTCTTTTGTGGTTGGTCAAGAGATATAAACTCAAAGGTGTTACCATTTAAAGTATAGGTGTGGTCAGATTTGTTGTGATGTGATTCGTTGTATAAATCTAGGTTGCTCAGTATCTCGAAAAAGTCTTTCATGACTGAGAGCTTAAGACTAGGTAATGACTTTCTAACAATGCTAAATCTCTTGCCGGTATTCTCAAATGCTTTGACAATAAGAAGCTGACAAAGTGAGTAAGTCTTTCCAGATCTTGTCCCTCCTTGATTCACTACAATTTTTGTAGGTGCGTTGTAATTACGCTCAAATACGTTACTCGTCTTTATCCTTAGACTTGACAATCTCTATCTCTATTTTGTTAATCTTCTCGCCTTGTGTAGTCACATCAATAAGTTGCCTCTCATTTAAACCTAACTGTGTTTTGGCTGCATGTATTACAACGCTAGGCACTTTGTCTTTGATGCACTCGTAATACTTAGACCTTATAAAATCATGCTCTATTGATTCAACTTCTTTTACTTGACTTGCAAACTCCTCATCTTCTTTTAGCCACCTGTAATATGTTACTCTTCCAACGTCAGCAGCTTTCAATGCAGTAGTAACTATACCCAACGAACTGCTTAACGCTTTGAGCATTCGCTTTTTAGCTTCTTTTGTTCTGTTTTGTTCCATATCGTTTCATGTAATTAAGGTGTATTTCCTTTAATTGTTCCTTATGTTTTGTCTTATCTCCATACTTAATATGGCATGGTCTACATACTGCTTGCAGGTTCTCAATGTAGTCTTTTGTCTTGCTCCCTCCCATACCTCTAGCATCTATGTGATGTATATCATCAGCAGGAGAAAAGCATACCTCACATTGAATGTAATCGCTTACATCAAAGCCAAAGTATTCCAAGTATATTTTTAAATGTTTCGTCATTTTTTTGTATATTAGTCTTATACATGCGATGAAAGTGTTATTGGTTACACGCTAGGCTTCCTGCTTAGAGTTGGCGTTCGAATCGACCTCATCGCTCAAAGCCCTCCTCTCCTGGAGGGTTATTTTTTGGGTATGGTTTTTTTAAGTTTTTACACATTGTTTTTAATTCTTTAGTTAATGGATATACGTATTTATACTTTCCTGCTTTTTTTCTTTTTTCTAACTTTTTAAAATCTATATCCCAATTATATCTCCCTTTATCGTGTGTCCATTTACCTTTATAATAATATTCTATACCACTACTTTTGGTTGCATCAATAAATAACCAATTCGTTGCTTGATATATAATACCTAAATGGTTTTGTCCTTTATCTGCATAACTAAATAATAATTTAACTAAAGGCTTTTTCTTCTTAATCAATTTTATAGCTATCGCCATAGCTTTACTTGTAGATTCTTGCTTACCATTTAATGCCATTCTTGTAAGTTCTAAAAACTGACCTGAAACTAAACCATAAGAATTGCCTAACATATAACTTGCACCTCCTCCAAATAATATACAACCACACCATTCATTTTTATTGTTATATACATTAAATGCTATACTTGTAACAGGTAAAACTTTTGCATAATGAAAATTAAGACAAGCATATTTTATTGCTTTATGTGATGCTATTTCTAATCTCATTATGAAACTGAATAAAATGAATCTTTATATTTAGATATTAATTCTTGTATTTCAATCTCTGCATTTTCTAAATCTTTATAAGTTGTAAATGTTATTTTAATTGATGGCTTGTTTTCTTTTTCTTCTCCATCTAAATCTTCAATAATATCATCAAAAGTTTCTCCAAACTCATAAGGTTGAAAACCCCAATCTTTCAAAGCATCCATATCAAAATAGTTAGCTAACATATCAAAGTCAAACTCCCCTGTATTTTTATTTAGCCTAACATTTAGCTCCATCTCAGCAGCTTCATCAAGCTCAACCTCAACGGTTGGAATAGTATCGTTACCCAAATCTGCCCATACTTTACACCTTTGATGCCCTCCTACAATTATATCCTTTCGCATAGGGTTACAATTAATCACAACAGGCTCAACGCAACCAAATGTCTTCAACGACTTTTTAAGCTGCTTGTATTGCTTATCTGTTAATTGTCTTGGGTTGTACTCAGCAGGATTTAACTCTGAGATTTTTCTTTGCTTAATCTTTATAGGCTTCATATACTTCTTTTAAATCGTTTACTGTTTGCTTTACACAACTTGCACAACCTGTTACTTTTTTATTCATTCCAAAGATGTCATTGTATATGTTGGTCAAGTTCCTGTTTTGGTCATGCGTTACTTTATCGCCCTCAATCTCATCAAACACTCTTTTAAGTATTGAGAGTTGGTCTTTAGTTATATCAGTTTCTCTGTCCCATTTATCAATTGGGCATTTAGTGAATGCTATCCTTGCTTTTATCTGCATAAAGCAACCACATTTTTTGCATTGGTTTACTGACTTTCTAAAATGCTTGCACTTATTACAAATGGCAAGTCTATCGTTCAAATTCTTTGTACTCGCTCTCAACTTCATCTTTCAGGTATTGTTTTACGTTCTTAAGTGTAGTGTATATAGATGTTGTACTTATGCCGGTATCCTTTGCTAATTTTCGAATGCTCTTGCCAGAACTAAAGTAAATCTCAAACAATAGCTTGTCGTACTCATGCAGGTTGTTCATCTTATCTTTAACAAACTGCAACTTGTTCTCGAACTCTACTAACTCCTCAATACCATCAAAGTATTGGAAGTTCTTAACATCGTAATTCTCCGTTCTTAGCTTGGTGTAGTATTTTGTTTTAAATGCTGAGTTTGTCCTTACATACTGATTCATCAAAACTCTTGCAGACCAAAACACAAGATGTCCGTTCTCGACTATCTTTTTTATCTTCTCTTGGTCGTACTCTAAAATGATAACATATAAGTCTTGCACTAAATCTTGTGCATCAACCTTATTTCCTTTTGTTATCTTTTCTGCTAGCTTTAGTAACTTCGGGTAATACTTGGCTAATTCTTGATTTAATGGCATTGTACCTAGTTTTAAACACCTCAGTTGCAATTGTAATATTGTGCAGCTTCTTTAGTGTTAGCTTTATCTTCCTTTGAGAATCGTTTGCTTTGATTCCTCTGAGTATTACTTGATTGATTATTCCTCTCATAACTTTTTAAATAAAAAAAATGGAGCTGCTAGTGTTACCTAACAACTCCACACAAAACAACTGATGACAAGACAATTATTGTTAGGAATTACAAATATAAACAATTTATGTAATACGTTCATTTTATTAACTTAAGTTGTATTAACTTCTCTAAATAGACTGCTAAATCCATTGCTTCCTCTTGTGCATGCTTTAGCCATTCCAACTCTGTCAAGTCTTTTCTATCCATAGTTGTGCCATACTTTTTCTTGCCGACTTCAGCTCTATCAAGTATCTTACTGCACACTTTGTTTTCTATACTACTCATGAGCCACAGGCTTCGCAATCTTCATCGTCTATTGAGCAGGTTTCAGGTTGTTCCTTATCTTCTAAATCAACAATCCAACTCTCCCATGTTTCCTTTGCAATCTCTTCGTTGCGTTTCTTTTCGTCTTTGCTCATTACTTTTTGTTAAATGATTCTACAATTACTGTTAATGCTATTGCAGTTGATGCAATTATTATGACGTTTTGTATCATGTTTAATCTTCTTTAAAATAGTTATCAATCGTTTCTTTTGCATCGTCAAAGCCTGTGCAAACTTTGGCAAGGTAACCTCTATTGTTTAGGTTTACAATCCATGCCTTTTGAGATGGACTTGCATAGTTGCCTTTTACCTTAAGCTCTATTGCTAAACCATTAAATCCGTTCCTTGCTTCATAGATGAATAGATCTGGAAACCCTGCAACATATCCTGTCCTTTTGGCTTTGAGCCTTTGCGAATGATACTTTTGATATTGACCTCCTAAAGATGCACAATATAAAACATTATACTTCATCTTTAAATAGGAAACAATAGCAGTTTGTAGTTTGTCCTCTGCTGCTTTCATTTTCTTTTGTCTTTTCCTCTTGGCATTTCAGGAGGAGTAAATCCAAACATCAACCAAAATGTGTCAAATTTAACGTACTTCATATTATCCTTAATTGTGCTTTATGCTGATTAATTCTTTTTAAACTCGCTTCGTAATACTCTTTGTCAAGTTCACAGGCAGTTAAATCATATCCTAAATTGTGGCAGGCAATAGCTATTGAGCCACTACCTAAATGAGTGTCTAGTATTTTGTCGCCCTCTTTTGCGTATCGCATTAAAATCCACTCATATAAGGCAATAGGTTTTTGTGTTGGGTGTATTCTATTTAATTGATTTGGGTGCTTATCGTATTTTTTAGCACTTGAATTAAATGAAGACCAAGCCATTTCAAATTGTGCAAAAGTTACATCTTCAGAAAATCCTTTATCCCAAAGCAACCAACAGGAAGTTGGTTTTAAATGCTCAGTCATGTAATTACCACCCCAAATAATTTGGTTTTTAGATATTCTAAACAATTCTGTAAAATATTGTTTACTTGGTATTTCAGAATCATTACCAGCAAATTTATGGTAATCACTTTTTTTATCTCCTTTTCTCCTACCCATAGAAACATTTATGTTTATTCCATAAGGAGGGTCTACAATAGCTAAATCGAAATGATTGTCCTCGTACCTAGCCATTAACTGCATGTTATCTTCGTTTGTAATTGTCATCGCTCTTTAATTATTTCGTAAAACTCTTTGTCTATTTTCTTAATATCCTTTTGAATCTCTTTCCAAGCCTTTGCAACTTCTTTCTCTCCTCCAATATCTTTTTTGCTTCCTGTGCCAGAGTTTGCAACATTAGCTGCGTTCTGCTTTAGTAATTTACTTATCCTCTTATCCATTGTCTAGTATTTAAATTATCTCCCATCAAATATAACTAACATAGAATCGTGCATACCACACTTACTTGTTACGAATTCACCTTTTGTATTATAGCCTTTAAACTTTACTCTACCTTTTAAAAATCTTATTTCTGTTTTGTTAGGTAAAATATGTTCGTGAAATAATTTAGTAGATGTACTAACAGGTAATAACATTACACACAATTTACCTTTTTTGCTTTCTTTTATGGCTTTTAAAACAAAATTATCTTTAAGCACTCTGCTATAAGGAGGGTTTATAAAGTTTCTATTAGCCCACTCTATATCTAAACCATCCCAATCACTTATGTTATGTTGAAATGGGCAAGGATCAAATAAATCACCAAACTCTTCGTATAAAGGATTTAACACATAATCAGGTGTTGCCCAATCGTCTTTGTGTTCTAAATTTCTATTTTTCATAGTCTTGCCTATTGTCTAGTATTTTATAAATTTCTTTTCTTAGGTTTTTCTTTGCTTTCTTCCACTTACCAAAATTCATCCTCAAGGCTTTCTCTCTGCACATTATTACAGGATGGAATTGTTTGCGTTTATTGTGAACAAACTTTTTCCTTGCAACTATCTCTTCCTGCACCTGTTCCCACATTTGTTCCTTGTCCTTTGTTGTTAGCACAATAAAGTTATTAAGCTCTAGCCATTGGAATGCTTGGTTAATTCCTTGAAAGGTAATATCCTCCCCTTTGCAATGATCCTCAAATGGTTCTATAACACAAAGCTCCAGGAACTCCTTTAGCACCTCTTCTTTGTCTATGTTCTGAGCATTCGATTCTATTAGTAATCGTTCGCCATCTTGCGACTGCTCAATCCTTAATTTGTTAGTTTTCATCTTTTGTTTGTTTAGCCAATTAAACCATGTTCTTGGATTGATTGCAAGCTGCTCTCCCTCTCTCACTCCTTTGTGAAATGCCTGAGTAACATCAGCAGCAGTCAATCTAAAAAACTTATCGTTTAGATCGTTCATTAAAATGTTTGCTAATACTTTCCTGTCTGATTCTGCTTTGTTCTGACTCATCTCAAACAATGCTTTGTTTAAAGTCTTAAAGCAAAAGTCAAGTAATTGTTCTGTCGGTTGTTTTCCTATTTCCATTCTGCTAATCTAATAAATTTTTATTTGACATCAAATCTCCAAAGTATTCTTCTGACAATCCTTTTTTCTTTGGCTTGGCATTCCTTATCCATCTATTTGCTGCAAGCTTCCACTTTTTCATTGCGTTCCTGCCCACTTTCCAACCATTGCTTTCGTAATACTCAAAGAAATTAATTGCCTCGCTTAAATCAAAGTTTTTTAATCTAAAATAATCTTCAACGATTGTAAGAGAAGATGGTTTACCATCTCTATTATTACTTGTAGTATTAATACTTGTAGTATTATCCTTTAACTTATCTTTAATAGGGGTATGCAATATTTCTTCAATACCCCCCTTAACTTTTCTTATAGGGGTATTTAACTTTTCTTTAATAGGGGTAACTGATATAATTCGCTTATCAATCTGCTTAGTTCCAGAAATGTAAAGCATCTGCACATGAATGTACTTTTTATCAGCTAATTGCTTTATCCATTTAGATATAGATGTATTTGATACATTGTAAAGACCTGCAAAGTATCCATTGCTTGCCCAACATTTACCTTTCTTGTTAGATAATGCAGTAATCTCTGAGTACAGGAGCTTGGCATTCGGTGTTAAGTCTTTGTCATACCTAACCGATGCAGTCAATATTGAGTAATAATTTGGTTGTTCCATAGTTTTGTTTTGTCAAAGGTAAAAAAAAAGGAGCATTACGCTCCTCTCATTTAAAATGGCATTGAATCATCTGCTGAAGATGTTGGTTGTTCAGACTCGAAACCCTCTAACTTTTCAACTTTCCAAGCTTTTAAACTCACAAAATGTCTGTCTTTCCATTCTCTACCACTTATGTTGATACTAATCTCATAGTTCTGACCTACTTTTAAGCCATTTACAAGAGCTATTCCTTTGTCCTGCATAAACTCTATCGGAATGTCTGCGTCATACTCTGTATCGGCTTGTTTCAAGATAACCTCTTGCTTCTTGAATTTGTCAGATATAACTTGTACATCTTTGATTTTTAGGATTGTTCCTTTTAGCTGCATAATATATGTAATTTTTGGGTTAACGTATTTGTGTGATTGTGTGACTGTAATACTTTTTTAGTCTTTTCTTTTAAATCGTAAATCTTCTCCTTAAGTCTGGCATTCTCATTTTGCAAGTTTTCGAGCTCGTCCTTTGCTCTTTGCTTTGCTCGTAACTTTACAACCTCATTCATATCGGTATTTTCAGCCATGATAAGAATCAGCTTGTCATAAGTCTTTCGATAGTAGTGTAGAGTTTTATAATCGTTTTCATGATTCCTGCACCCATGAATTACCGATGCATGGTTCTTACCAAATGCTCTCCCTATCTTTGTACACCCCCAATGATTTTCAGAAAGGAATGCATAAATCATATTTCGAGCTTCGACAATAAATCGTTGCCTGTTTGTACTCATTATATTCTTTGTGTTAGTCTTGTTTAGCTTAGCAGCCTCCTCAACTAAATACTCAAATTTATCTTCTTTAAACATTATAGTAGTTTTATTAATTTGATTAAACTTATTTTTGAATCGTTGCTAATCTGCACCAACTGACTAAATGTAATCTTTCGCTCATCTTTGAGCAGAACATTCAATGTCGGTTGAGATAACTTTAAAGCAGTACCGATTGTTGCCTTTGTTTTGTAGGTATTCAATAACACCTCTTGTAAATTTGTGGTTGGATTCCAACCTCTTCCTGTTTCGTTTTTCATGTCTTATTTTCTTTTAAAGTCATCAGCTTCATCTTCTCCAAAATGCCCAAGCTCATAAAAGCCTGTTAGCTTTAATACTGCTCTACTCATTGCACGCTTCTCAGCCATTGCAACAGGATAAGCATTTGATGTGTTGTTTGGAGCTGATTCGCCAAATGTTTGAATTACCTTATCGCCACTCTTTGCAGTTGCCTTAATGATAATGCATTTATTATCTCCTGAGTTGTGAAGCAGTTGGTAATCAATCTCAATGTTGTTGTTGGCTTGTATCTTATCAATTCCAGATCTTGAGATAATTTTGTAGAACTTATGCTCAAATACATCTTCAGCAGTCAATCCGTTCTTCTTGTACAATTCGTTTAGCTTGTCTTTGTTCATCTTATTGTTCTTTACTTGGTTTGTCTAAATGTTCCCACTCTTTGATTGTTTCGTTCAATGGACTTCTTTTGCCATTGCTCCACTCTTTAGATAAGTAGTATTGTCTTTCCTCATCTAAACTTAACTCTATTGCATTCATAGCTGCAAAATCAATTTGCTGCTCTCTGCTTCCTAAAAAAAACTCTTTTAACTTTCCCATCTTATTTTGTTTTGTAGTTTTCAATTTCTGATTCTAAAGCTACCTTAACTTTAGCAAGGTTAACATTTGCAGTAAAGTACAAACCCTCGTCTAAAATAAACTTCTCTAGTTTTAAATGTTCTGTCAATGCTTGCTCTAAATAGTCAAGTCTTACTCTGTCTTGTGCTGATAAATTTGTCATGTCGTTTTGTTTTGTCAAATATATAAAAAATTTTATAAACTCCTAGAACCTAATTTTTGACAAGGTGCATGTCTAAGTTGCATGTCAACTTCTGGAACACTAGTATAATCATCTGCCCAAACTGATAATGGTTCGTACCATGCACCAACTTTGTGCAACTGCATCTTCAACTCATAAACTAAATCTCCATTGCCTTGCTCGTTCTCTAACTCCTTGATGCGAGCTTTCATGTTCTTGAGTAGGTTGTCAGCAAGTTCTTGCTTCATAACATACTGCTTAACTACTTGTGTGATATGCCCAACAGGATATTCGCCTCCTGTGTAAACTGTGGTCTTGTCTGATGTGTCAACTTGTACTTTCATAATTATCTTGTTTTGTTTCTACAAATATATAATTTATTTTAAGAACACTAGTTATAATATTAAAATAATTTGCAAAAAAAAAGACCTACATTTCTGTAAGCCTTAATCTTGGGGGGATTGTGTAGTTAAAAAAAATGTGTCAGTCTTGCAACTTGTCCTTTATCAAATTCGTGTACAAATGCTTCTACTGCTTTTGGAGAGCCTGTAAACCCTTTTCTTGAATGCCATGAATCTGCTGCACTTGGACTTCTTAAATACTCTACTGTTACACCGATAAAATCCTTTGCATCTCTCCATTTATGTTTTACTTTGTGATGTAGATGGTGTAAATACCAATATCTATATTTAGTTGCTGCCCAAAGCTCTGCTCTCTCTTGTGCCATCAACAAGGGTAAATTATCCATTTTAGCACCATCTCCGTGTTCTAAGCCTATTAAATTACTTCCGTACTTGTAATATTTCCGATGTGCAACTCCTGCATCAACTGAAACATCTTCTGTGTTCCTGAACCAAGAATTTAAAGCATGTGCCAAATGAAATCCACTTTGATAGTCATGATTGCTCATTGAATGCACGCAGTCAACAGGTGCAACTTCTCTCAGCATCTCTACGCATTTAACATAGAGCTGCAATGCTATCTCGTAATGTTCCCACCATTTGCCATCGCAATCCTGTGGTGTTCCTTTTGTTGTGGTGTTATATACATTATCAACGTGGAGTATATCGTTTCCTATGCAGAACAATACTCTATCGATCTCAAAGCCTTTAGATTTTTGTATCAAACCTTGAACTCCCTCAATAACTCTTGATACTGCAATAGGAATGTTGTAATCTTCTCCTGTTTCCTCTGCGTTTGCGTATTTGCCTATGTGAATATCAGCAGGGTTAATAACTAATAAATGCCGACCTGCTTTGTGTTTGATTTTTGGATAGGTTGGTGCATGGTTTTCGATGAATGTATTGAGCCTACCAAATATGCCCTCTTCATCTATGCCAGAATCTTCTTTTGTAACAACTGAGAACCTAAGCTCTCCACCCATGTTCTGCCAATGCTTGACTGAAACAACGTCTTTTTTGTCAATCCCTCGCTCCTGTAAATGTAAATCAAGAGCTGAATTGTCATTGATGTTTTCTAAGGTGTTTGCTCTGTGCTTTTTAATTAGTTCAATCTCACTAGGTTTTAACCTCATTCGATTCCAACTATCTTTTTTCTTTGTCATGCTTTAGAGAATACAGTGAAACATAATGGCAAGATAGCAATAAAACTTAATATAACGTTAAGTTGTGTTAAACCATTTGCTGCCATGTCTGAAACTGCTGCCGTAACTAGCACTCCACTTACTGAACGCTTTGCACTCCACTTCTTTTGACGTTGTCCCTCTTGGAATACTTCACTAATCTTGCCGACTGCTTTCGCTATTGCTCTCATCTTTATAAAGCCATTTTAAATAATAAAATAAACAAACAGGTATCGATAATATCAAAGTTGTAGTTAGTGAACTCATTTAATCTTATCGTATATAAACAAGTTGATGATAGTATCTAATCTACCAAATACGGCATTATCTTTCTCCGTTGGTGTAAGGTTAACAACAACCTTAATAAAAGCCAACAAGCCTATTGTAAGCTCTCCCCAATTTTGTGCAATAAAATCAATCATAATAAAAGTCTAAACAAATGAAACAAAAAGGTAAATATAAATAATGGGCAATGCCATCATCGTAACGCTTGGTATAAACTCCCAAGAGTATTCCTGTGTAAAATCCTAAAGATAATTCCCAACTCATCAGTACAACCACATTACCTGTTGAGGAGATTCTACATCGTCATCAGCATGAATAAAAGATTTAGCTATTCCAATGCGTGTAAATCCTGCATCAAGCAAGCCTCTCACAATTTGCATTCTCTGATATGAACTCATGCAAGATATATCAAATGCAGTTCCTCGTAAATGTGCTGAGTTTGGTTTTCCTCCTACTTCCATATTATGTGCTTTGCTTCTCCAAGAGCTTGTAATTGTAAAAGGTACATCTGCAAACTCTCTTGCCAGATCTAAACGCTCTAAAGACTTCTTATTAATCTTATCAAAGCAATTCTTTCCATCGCATGTAAACTCTTCCTTTATAAAAAATCTAGGATTCATCTCTTGATAATTTCTTAATGTTATACAACAATGCACTTATAAGAACTAAGATAGTTAAAACTTGCTCAACTCCAATAAATGTAACACCTAATGCACCAAAGTTAATTCCATTAAATATAACTGTATCAATTTTTTCGTTCATTGATTTTAATTTTAGCTAAATATGTCTTTAGCTTCTTGATATTCTTTTTCTTTGGCTTGTACCCCATTAATCTATTTTAATGCCAGGATTGTATGCGTTGCTTATTGGATCTATATCTGCATTTGAGTTTGAAGAATACTCAGGGAAAGAGCTTGTCTTATAAATCAAATATTCTATGATTCTCTGCCCATAAAACTCTGCTGAATCCATTTGCTTTCTAATTAACCAATCAACATCGTTCTTAGTTGCAGCAGTTCCGTTCTCACTATTCTTTTGTGTAATCGAACCGTTTGCAATCTTGTAGGAAATAAATGGCAATGCTTCTACAATAGCATAATGAACTAAAGCATCTTGTATGTAGTCATCTACTAGAATCTTGTATTCCCCTGTTAACGATGCACCATCAACTCCTGCTATATCATTCTCCAACTTCTCATATAACTTAGTTCCTAAGATAGCTTGTAAATGCTTGTCTTGTGAAATCTTAACGAATGGAAGCAAATACTCCGTATCGATGTTATAATTTAGAGCAGTTGATGTTTTTAACCTGTCCTGTGATATGAATAAAACTGTCGCCATTATCTATTTTTTAAACTTCCTCTATTCGGTGTTGTTATCGGTGCAACTGCTTCCGTTCCTTTCTGCTTAACATAAGGATTGTTACCAACTCGCTTCTCATTGTCAAGACCTTTGTTTGGTAAGAACTTTCCTTTTACTTGCTTTCTAAAGTAGATTCTTCTCATCCAACCATGATAACAATAAACCCCACCTTTCCAAGTAAACAAATCGTATGTGCTAGAGCCTTTAGGTGCAAACTGCCCATTTACTCCTGCTCTACCCATTTTTTTAATATCCTCGTATCTGAACTCAATGCCAGAATCTGCCATCATTATCATCTCAGTACAAAATGGTCTGCTTGGGTTCTTTGCTTGTTTAGTTGTAGTCTTTGCATATGCATACCTTACTTTATACAAACCCTTATCTCCCCATTTAGACTTTTCTCCTGCCTTTGCATCGGAATCATTTGGTTGTCTATCAAAGCCCTCAAACTCTTTGTGAAAATCAGGGTTTGTTGTATCGACTAACTCCTCACTCATCAACTCGTATTCCTCCTCATCGTTTACCTCTCCGTAAATCTTAAGCTCATCTAGTAATGTTTCAGATTTAGCATCGTCAAGAAATGGTCTATCGTCATGCTTGTGCTTACACATCTTTTCCATTAATTGCTCTGGCGTACTATTAAAGAAACCTCTAGCAACATCTTCAGGTAATTGTAAGAATTGAACTAAGAATACAATCGCTTGTGCTTCTGTAAGAATACCCTCTTGTACTTTTGCAACAATATCGATTGCTGAACTAATCTGAGCACCATTATATGATGCATCAACTTTCTCAACTTCTTCAACTGCTACCTCCGTACCTACTTCTTGTACTTCATCTTCGCCAATCTTCATGCCTGTTTCTTTCTCAATAGTTTCATCTGTCAAACCATCAATATCATCTGCAAATTCAATAGGCTGCAATGTCTTAAAGTAAACATCTAAGTGTATACCATTAACTGCAAGCACCTCATCAATCGCATCAATGATTATATTTTGCTTTGGCTTTATAACTGTGTTATCAAATAGTTGAGATGCAACTTTAATTTCCTCTGCATTGTTCCCTAAACCTGTCTTGTCTTTAATACCAAACAACATAGGAGATGTAACTCTATGCCCAACTAAAATTTTCTTTGTACATTCCTCAGATAAGAACTTATACTGCTCTGCTGCTTCCGAGATAGGTATTTGGTCTATTGTTGTAGCTTGTTGTTGGTTATCGTTAAACGATAAAACAAACTTCTTACCACTTGTACTCGTAAACTTCTGCGTAATCTTTCTTTCAATAGCATCTTGTTCCTCTTTTGTAGGTGTACCATTGTTAAAGTTTACCATCATGCTAGGAGCAAACCCCTGCTGAATGTTTGTCAAGTGATAGTTTCCTATCTCCTCATCTATCTCACTCCATTGTAAAGAACCTTGATAGTCAACAGGAGAGAAATAAAAGAAGCCCGGTGAGTAAGGATGTATAACCATGATTTGGCTATCACTTGCTTGACGTTTTCCGTCAAATGCATCGTATCGTATAGGCTTATATTTATCTTTCCTGTATTGCTCCCAATCATCTGAGTAATAATATCCTGTAATGTTACCATCAACTGCCTTTTCTGGTCTTATATTTTGTATAGGTAAATGTATTGCTTTCTTAATTTCAGTCTTGCCCTTGTTCCAAACTACATTGAACGCAGCTTGACCTAGCAACTTTAAATCCAAAGACACTTTTCGCATATCTTCATCTCTAAATATGAGCTTCATTTTAGCATAGTCTAATGGTCTTTTGTCTGCATCCGTTGCATCAAGACCTTGACCATAAATCATCTCGCCTATACCTGTAATAATAGCATTATTAACTGCACTACCATTGAACCTATCTATTAGGAATTGATAGTAGTTGTTATCTTGCCCATATTCTACCCACTCCCTTGCAGGGTTCTCCTCAATCTTTGGAGTAGTATAGGAAGCCATTTGTACTAAATTTATCATGCTGCTTAATCTTCTGTGTTATAGTAAACGTAATTCCTTGCAGTTGGGTTTGCATACTCAGTAAATGTAACCTCACTATCTGCATCTATTATCATTGTACCCTCCCATCGTAAACCAAGTACAACTGCGTTTGTTGGACTTGTATTTGTATCATTCGTTTGCTCATATACAACAACATTGTAAAATGAGTTTGTCTTTAATGCATTAAATGGAACTGCGTTTGTAGGTACATCAAATCTTATTGCTCTTTGAGATCTGGCAACAGGAGAAAATGCTCCGTATGTTGCAACTCTTGTTTGGTCATCTATTACACCAATCAAAAAGTAATTACCCTCAGCATCTACACATTGATTGTAAATGTTTAAAGACAATTTATTTATCGCAACACTTTGTAGCCAATGCTCCATTTACTTTTTCTTTTTTACTTTAAACGATTTGTGAACCTCACAACCTCTTTTTTTAGCATACCAATCAGCAAACTGCTCTGCATCTTTGTGCATGTCAAAATACTTTGTAATAGCAATAAAGTCTCCATCTACATGCGTAATCTTGTAAACAGTTTTACTCTTGACTTTAAGTTTATCAAAATATATCATATTATTGAATCGTCTGAGTTATCTCTAATAAATTTAGCTGCTTCCGTTCTTGTCATTAAGCAGTTGTATGGATATTCCTTTCCCTTACCTAAATCAAGCAAAGCAGAAAGCTCTCCACTTACCCAACTAGCCTCTAGTTCTATTATATGAAATTTAGCCTTACCAATTTTTACAACAGGGTTAGCACCAAACTTTCTACGATTGTACTCTCCAAGCTCTTTAAAGGTTGGTTTAATGACACCATTTTGAACACCCTCCTCGTCATATTGTGGTATTCCGTAGGTTTTCATTAACTCTTCTGGAATCAATCCTTTAAAAGTCTTTGTATCAAGAGATAAATAAACGTTTCCTCTCATAATTAATTTGTATGTGCAGATAAACCTGCGTTATAATTGTTTTCTATTTCGGTTGCTGATAATGCTCTGTCGTAAAGTCTTACATCGCTTATTAAGTTTTTATAAAACCTTGTCGTTAACATATCTCTACCTATTAGCTTAGTTGATGTGTTAGTAATTGAAGCACTTGTTGTTTCTGTATCTGCTTGAGCTTCAGAATCAATATATAAGGTGCACAATCCACTACCATTCCTTGTTACACATACGTGATACCAATCTCCAATAGTATAGTTACTATCAGCAATTAATAATTTATCTGAAACTATACCTCTAAACTTTGTACTATCTATTGAAATACTTGCAGTATTTGTATCAGAAATTTCTCCTCCTAAAATAAAAATATTATTATATCCACTTCCTGTATTT
>Ga0233414_10000300_pt1 | contig 21164 bp, 34 predicted proteins | sample Na_anoxic_10_MG_FD_189020 | JGI IMG/M metagenome (GOLD analysis project Ga0233414, IMG submission 189020) | Seawater microbial communities from Saanich Inlet, British Columbia, Canada - Na_anoxic_10_MG | ecosystem: Environmental > Aquatic > Marine > Inlet | place: Canada: British Columbia... | reverse complement strand
TCCTGGTTCAGAACTAGGTACTTATTACGGAGGGTTAGACAGAATAAACAGATACTTCAAGAGCCTTATGTATAGTGAGGCAGAAAAACGATATGGTGAAGATATTTTAGATGTTCAGGCAGGATACTATGATGACAACTTCTTTACAGCAGATAAAAAACAATACCTTAGAGAACATCCACAATTGAAAGCATATTGGGATTTTACAGATAGTGTAGAAGATGAGATAAATAGACGAGTGGTTGAACTAGGTTCTAAACTTGGCGACCCGATAGGCCCAGAGATTAGACCTGATGCGGACTTGACCAGTACAGGCGCACAAGATGTATTAGAGGCTGTGCAAGGTGGGCAGGCATTGACAGCGCAACAATGGCAACAGGAAATAGGACAAGAACTATTTGAGGCCGTGGCTAGAAATATCATATTTGGTGAAGCGATGAGTAACGCGGTATCAACCGCAGTAGGTCGTGCAGCTGGAAAATTCGACATGAAAAAGAAAGATTTAATTCAATTAGTAGGCATATCCCTGATAGAAGCAGGGGTTACAGGAGGTCAGTAATGGCTACGAAGATTGATGAAGAAAACCCCTAGAAAGAAAGGTAAAGTTAGACTGGTTGTAGACCACAAGGGTAAAAAGTCACCACTAAGAAAGCAAAATAAGTAGGAGTATATAATGGCTAAGAAAAGTAAACCAAAAGTTCAACCAAAGAAAAAAAGAATGGCAAAAAGGAAACCTGCAAGACGAGCGTTGAAGTCTGCTTCTATATTGAGAAAGACAAAGAAAAAAGGCACTCGCGTAAAAAATCAGGTGAACAAGAAGAAACTTGCAAACCCAACACGCGCTACACAAGGTGGAATACTAAAGAAAACCAAACCATCTGGTGCAAGCAGGTCTACACAAGGTTCTCCAATGAAAGGCAAGATTTCTGCAAAGAAAGCAATGCCTAAACGTGGTGAAGTAAAGAAAAAAGTTACTACGAATCAATCATTCCGAAGAAGCCCTCCTAAGCCATCTGCATCTAAGAGTAAGTTTATTTCAAGGAAGCCAAAGGGAAACATAAAGAAAAAACCCACAAAACCTTCAAAAGGTCGAAGAAAGAGATAGTAATATATATTGAAATTAGTTGCACTTACGCAAAATATAGTGTATAATTTAGAAGATAACACTTATGGATGACGAAACACTAACAAAACTAATCGAGCTTTTATATCGTAGCATGTCTATGCTTACGAAGGGGCTCAAAAAAATACTTGAAGAACGTCAATCTTTAAAATAGGTGTTATCATTTTATAAAATGCCTCCCCGAAAGGCGCGGCGAAACTAACAAAGTCCTCACGAAAGTCACGACTAGCGAAAGCTGGTCGTTTTTTGTTAGGCAAACAGGAGTAATAATGACAGAAGTAGTGGAGGGGCAACCCCAAAGCACTCAGGAGCAACCCCCTGCGGATCAGGCAGTTGTTTCAGAAGGCAAAGGCGAGCAACTTTCACAGGCAGGTTCACAGGATGTAGTGTCCCGTGCGGATTTAGAAAAACTTGCAAGTGAGTTGCGTGGACTTCAGAGTAAGCAAGACAAGTCCGAAAGTGGATTTACAAACAAGTTTATCGAAACGGCACAGGAACTAGGGATGCAGATTAGCGATGCGCAAAAAACCGAACTTCGGTTTAGAGCATTAGAAACACAAACTGCCCCTATTGAGCAGAGTACAGTATCCGCTGTGCAAGCTCAAGAACCCGCGGACTACGCACAGGTCGTTAATTCATTAGGACTCAACCCAGGTGACAATGATGTTATCACCGCTATAGCGAATAATATGAACGATGCAAAATCGCTAAAAGAGGCGTTGGTTGACCTAAAACTTAATCAAACGAGCCAACCTGTGACAACTGGTGCGGTGCAACCAAGTGGCATTCAAACACAACCGCAATCAGCCGATGTTTCCAGATTGATAACCGAGTTCGACAAGTTATCCACCATGTCTTTGAGTAAAAGACTTCCTGGCGGACAAACTGTACGAGAACGAAGGTTAGAAATCGACAAAGAGTTACAGGAGGCGCAATCGAAATAAGGATAAAATATAATGGCTGTAGGAACAACTGATACCCTAACCAATAGTATTCGAGCAAGATACCAAAACGCTTATGATATGCAGATTTTTGCACAACGAGTGTATGATATGTTGGCCGATCCTGTTGGCGATGATATGTCAAAATTTATTGCTGGCAGTTCTGTCGTAATTCCATATCTTTCTAAAATGAACATCGGCACATCTGCAATCAATGAATATACTGACGTAACCCCGCAAGCACTAAGAGATGCAACTGCTACTGTTACCCCCACATCACGTGGTGAAGCATTACAACAATCAGAACTGTTGCAAATTCAAAACTATGCGGAAAACTTTGAAGCAGAAACATTGAGAATCGTGGCTGAGAATGCTACCGAATCCATTGACCTTCTAGCACAAGCACAAGCATTACAGGGCGGATTGATTTTCCGTGCCGCAGCGAGAGCCTCTTTGGATGCTGGAACTGCCACCCACCGATTGACCGAACTTGAATTTACCAAAGCCTCAAATGCTTTATATGAATTTAAAGTTCCAATGTGGATGCCCTCTGGCAATGATGACTTAGCTAGTGGTGGAAGAAATGGTTCTTGGTTCGCTATTGTTCATCCTGACGCATACTACGACCTCCGAGCTGGTGGAAATGTAGTTACCGTTGGTGAACAGCAACGAGCAGAAATAATCATGGACTCCGCTTTAGGTGCGTTAGACAAATTCCAAATTATTGTTCCTCCTTGGGGCAAGGTATTTGGTGGCGCAGGAGCGGACAACGGTACTGCCGTTGCTACGACTTTATCTGCTGCTGAAAATAAACTAGACAAGGTAATTGCAGTAGCTTCTGCTTCCAACATTACAGTTGGACGTTACCTTACAATTGGTACTGAGGAAACAGGGGACACTCACTATGAAACCAATGAGCGCGTGAAAGTCATTTCCGTATCTGGAACTGACATTACTATCGCTGGTGCTGGTTCAAATGGTGGATTACGATTCGATCACGCTTCTGGTGTGGCGGTACGAAATGCTGACAGTGTATACCCAACAGTCTTTGGTGGACCTGGTTCACTCAAGAAATGGTGGGATCCAGGCACAGGCGAATTCGGTAAACTCTTGATGAAAGAAAAACAAGGCTTACTTGAACAATGGATTTCCTACGCATGGAAGTTCTATGGTGCTTATGCCCGACCAGTAGAAAACAGAATTGTACGAGCTGAAAATTCCTCATCCCTAGATGCATAAGGAATAAACAATGACAGAAAATGTATGCGGGCATGTCAACAAACATTCCCCGAAACCGTTTGTTAAATGCAAACTCATAAAAGGACACGAAGGGAATCACAAAGGTGTAAGTCCAGTTCGGACATCGCAACTTAGTCCTCACCTGTCTAACGAAGAATTTGAGAAATACGAAATCGAAACAGATGAAAATGGACTAACTTGGCATGTAGGGGAAATCGAGTCTGAATGGAATGATATAGCTGGCACACCCGCTAACGAGATTATTCCACGAAGCCCTGGCGTTGAGATTATTGATTCTGCCTCACAAAAGGCTTGGGAACGAGATGAACTCGTATCCGACCTTCAAAAAGAACTCGCGGAACAAAAATCAATGAACGCTAAGTTTGAAGAAAGGTTCGCAGCATTGGAGTCTAAAGAGCCTAAGAAACAGGCAAAGAAATAAACAAATGGGCTAGGGTCATTCCCGAAAAGGGGTTTCACCAACCCCCTGCCCTACTTTTTCGATGGTGAGCCAAAGGTGCAGGCTGCGATTAATCAGACAAACAAAAGGAAGTTACAATGTCTAAAAGTTCACAAAGCGCAATGAAAACATTCATGGGTCGTGGTGCTGCTGTAGGGCAGTACGGACAGATTGAATCTATGCAATGGTTTCCAAAATTTATTACGACAATAGTTGATAGAACATTAACTGCCGCAGAATCAGGTTCATTCATCGTGAATACTGCTGCAACAGAAGCAGAAATTATCCTAACCCTTCCTGCAATTGCAGATGGGCCTTGGATTTTCTTCTGCCTCAACTCAGCAGATGTTACATTGACTGTGACCGCTGAAACAGCAGATACGTTGATTACTTTCAACAACTTGGCTGCTGATGGAATTGCCTACTCCACTTCTTCAGAGAAGATTGGTGGCGCATTCATGGTTTGCTCCGATGGCACAAGTGCCTGGGCAGTACCAATGGGTGTTGGCGGACACATCCAGACAGCTACTGTAGTAGATGCCTAAGATTATTGGGGAGGTGTAACAGCCTCCCCTTTATGATATGTCCAGAGCTTTCATCGTGGGTTGTGGCCCTAGTTTAGCGGAAACCAATTTAGATTTATTGATTGGAGAGGTGAGTTTTGCCACTAATAGAATACATTTGGTATATGAACAAACAGAATGGCGACCAACTTATTATGTTAGAGCAGAGGGAATGGAACTCCACAATGAGCCAGACCCCCGTATATGGATGGCAGACATTGAAGCACACGCAGATATACCCATATATGGAAACTTGTACTTTCCTAAAAAACTAGGATACACCCCCGATAACTGGAACGCAATCAAATCGTGTGCGCACTATGACACACATTATGATGATAAGAATTGCCCTCACTTATGGCATTTTCCTAACCTTTGCACATTTGGTTCTAGTGTAAATGTAGCAATACAGCTTGCAGTGCAAATGGGATATGCGCCAATATATCTTGTTGGATGTGATCTTGGATATAAAGATGGTGAACCAAGTCATTTCACAGATGAATATGAAAAGGGATACAAAGACATGCTAAGACCTGCTAGATACGCCAATATGGACACCTTGCAAGCGCATGTGATAGCAAAGAGAAGTTCGGATGTTGAGATATTCAATGCAACAGTTGGTGGCGAACTTGAAGTTTATGAAAGGGTGAACCTTGAAACACTTTGTAGTAGGTAACGGAAGAAGTTTGAATTATACGAACCTTGAACTGCTCAATGGGCATGTTTCTTGGGGATTAAATAGAATACACCTGCACTATCCGAATACAAGTTGGAGGCCGACAAAATATTTCAAGTCTGATCACAACCCCCATTTGAAGGATGTGTACAATTCCGAAAACTTATTTCATGTTGAGCAGGGATATGATTGCTACTTTTGGGAGAAGTTTAGAACTGGCTACCCAAAGGAACACCCCCTTAGTGAATGGATGCCAGAAGGAATAGGTGAACACGATAATGTAACATGGTTTCCAAGATGTGAACACCACTATTATCACCATGATAATTTTCACAAAAAGGCAGAAAGTTGGCACTTACCCGCGGTCTGTACCGCGTTTTCAGGAATATCCGCAGCGATGCAGTTCGCAATTTTAGAAGGGGCAACAGAGATATATTTAGTGGGTTGTGATTTGGGTTATGGCAGACCAAAGGGGCATGACCACTTTGATGAAGGGTATAGCAAGAATCCCAAACAGCTTTCAGAATGGGATACGAATGAAGTAATGGAAGCGCATAGAGTTGCAAGAATGAGTTCTCCTGTACCAATTTACAACGCAACAGTTGGTGGTGAATTAGAAATATATGAGAGAGTGAGGTTAGAAGATGTCGTTTAAGAAAGGATACGAAATCATAAAAACTTCCAAGAAACACGGTTTCAATGGCATTGAGGCTGGTGGACAGAAGATGGATTTTAGAAAAAAGAAACTATTCAGGACTGATGACCCTGCCCTAGCCAAAGACATTCAGCAAACTGCTGGACAAGATGGGGCTGGCGATGTAATGGTTATTCCTGTTGATAATTTACAAGAAGATAGAACAAGAACACACAACTATAAGTTCACCCTCAGAGATTTGGGTGACTGGAAAGCCAGGATTGATTGGTCGTGACAAATAACTCTAGCTCTCCTAAGAATAAGTTCTTCAAATTCTTCAGAAATACCGCTGACGATAGTATTAGCATGGCGGTAAACGGTTCTGTGACAGCCGTTCCGTTTAGAATTACAGCCACAAACGGCTCTATAGAAGTTACACGAGTAAATGTTACTCTAATTGATGGCGCAATAAGATATGGACAGTATGGAGGACTAGGGGCTGCTCTCACAAATGGAATAACTGTAAGAGCACACGATGTTGATGACACGGTTTTATGTGACTACTTAGACGGAGAAACTATAAAAGCAAATGAGGATTGGGGATGGTTGGCTGGTGCAGACAACATAGTTATTCAAGCAGCGGGAGATGACTCATTCCCCGTGAGATGGACGATTGAAAAATCGGGCAAGAAGTCTTTGTTGACAGAAGGACAGTACATTGAAATAAAGATAAGCGATAATGTAGCTGGATTAACAAAGCACACCGCGTTTGCACAAGGGGTGAACTTATGACAGATTATATATTGGCAGTCATTATGGTTCTTCTTTTGCTTATATGGCTTCAGGGAAGCAGGGCATGGATAGAATTAAGGAAGAAACCAGGTGTAATAAAAATGAAAGCAAGTAATCTTTACGGGAAACTGTATAGAAGGATAAATAAATGGCGTACACATTAGGAAATTATATATTTGACCTATATAACAGATTGGGACAATCAACCACCTATAAAGCCTCTGGTGGCAGTACAACTACTGCCGTAAAGACTGGCACAGGCGTAGGAGATAATGACTTGTCTGGAACGGTGATGGTGCGTTCAACCACGGATGGGCTTGCTCCTGTTGGTGAATTTAGTGAAGTGACTGGCTTCAACAGTTCTACAGGCACGTTCACGTTTAGCCCTGCACTTACCGCAGGGGTAGAAAGTGGCGACAGGTTTGCATACGCTTCCCCTCTTTATCCATTAGAACAAATGATAGAACATGCTAATTTTGGATTGAAGGAATTGGGAAAAATACAATTAGTAGATACTACTACTTTGGACACAGCCTCTAATCAAACAGAATATGATGCAGAATTGGCGTGGAAATATGGCACTCCCACAAGAATAGATATTCAAACAAACACTAGCGATACTAATGACAATAGATGGGTGACAATATACGATTGGGAATTTATTCCTGCAACCGCTGGCACAAAAGGTCTTATAGTATTCAAGAACCAACCCCCAGACAGCAGAGATGTAAGGGTATGGTATTTTGATACACACCCTGAACTGACTTCATTTGATGATGTGGTATCCGAAATGATTATGCCTGAATTGGCGGTTGCTTCTGGAAAACTTGTTGCCCTAGAATGGCACGTTGCTAGAACGCAAGGATCAGAACCTTCTGATGTACAGCAATTGAATAAAGCACAGGTTGATTTTACCGAAAGACTTTCTAAGTGGAAAATTTGGCGAGAAGAAAGAACGCCCAAGATTACAACCATCCAAAGGGGCGCATATAAGCGTGTAGGAGAACCTAATAAGGTTTCGTTATGAGCAGTAAACCAAGTGTAGGACCACGAAAGGTATTACCAACGCATGACTTTTCATTGCAGAATGATAAGGGACAGGCGATTGGTTTCAAATATGCAAATGGACAGGCATCTATTATTGAACGCCCTGCTACCCCTAGTACAATTCAATTTACAGGTGGTGGCACAAAGTTTGGTGATTGGGAACCAGGATTTTCACATATCGAACAACGGTCATGGAAAGGTGGCAGAAACTCCAAAGACTTCTCGCTAGATTCTAGCAGATTTTGGGATAGTCAGAATATGTTCTCTATGCTGGATGACCAATTAGTGCCTACCCTGCAATGGAAAACAGCCACAGGATTGCGGACTGCATTACAGACTTTACCAGGGGATGTGCATTGGAAGTCTTTGATCAGCAGTGAAAGATATATAGCCTCACCGTTTACTGTTGGCGGGTCTAATATGGGTGCGGATAATGTTTCGCTATGGTTACGCAGGATTGGTTCACCAGGCACGTTTACTTTTGAAATATGGACAGATAGCACAGGAGAACCTGGCACATTAGTAGCAAGTGCCACAGATTCAGTTTCAACCACAGATATTACGGATTATATTAGTGAGTTTAGAACATTCGATTTATCCGCTGCTTCTGATTTGACAGCTTCTACTGCTTATTGGGTAGTGGTTTATGGTGCTTCTACGGATAACAAGAACTCTCATTGGGAAGTAGGTGCAAATGCAGTAGATACCAGTTATGATTCCGCAGATGGTAGCACATGGGCAAGTTCTGGTTTCACTATGTACACTAGGGTAGCAGACGCAGACACCAAACGAGAGTTAATTCCGTTCAAGATGCTTGGCGCAGAATGGCGTATAGATAAACTGGCAAGTGGTGGAAATTCTACCATTTATTTGAATGGGGAACTTGGAGAAGCCACAGGTGGGACTACGACAACTTTGGTAGATACCAGAAATGGGCTAGATGGTTCTTGGGTAGATGACCAATGGAACGGATGGTATGTCAAGATTGTTTCTGGAACAGGACAAGGACAACACGCACTAATTACAGATACGGTAGCCTCAACAAATACAATTAGTTTTGCGGCAATTGATATAGCCCCTTCCACGGATAGCATTTATGTGATTTATGGAGGAGATGCTTGGCAAAGTTTCGCTGCTGGTGCAGCCGTAAAAGACATAGCCGTTTTCAACAATATTGCTTATATGGCAAATGGACTATCGGATTTTATCAGAAGTTTCTACTTTGAACCCGCAGACAGTCCTCCTGCATTAGTTTTTTATGACGATACTGCTAGTTATGCAGACTTTTTCCACGTATTCCCAGATAGCGTAGATGGTCCACAAATATGGCGTGGAGAGAATGACGTATCTGGTGATGGCATTGTGGTATCGAGAGCAAGCACGGTTGCAGTCGATACCGACCTATCATTTGGTGGTGACATTTTAGTGGGCGATAAATCATCTCTAATTACAAATTTACACGATTACGACAAGAAATTATATGTATTCAAAACGGATGGCGTTTACACAGCCACAAAAGATAGAGTAGAACAACTGAATGTTGGGCTTGACTTTATTAAGGGAGATAATAACGGACAGGCAGCGATTGTTCACAAACTATTCCTAATGTTCTCATGGGGAAACTTTACTATTCAACGGTTGTACGGTTCAGACCTCACCGATATTGGTTTTCAGCAAGGGATTGGATTACCGAGTGGCAGAAAGGGAAAGACAGTAGCATTAGCATCGCATCCTGCTGGTTTATTCGCATGTGTAGATGCAGATGATGGTACAAGTTCGATATTGTTTAGGGAAGATACACTCAAAGGATGGCATGAAATATTCAGATCCCCGAAAGCAGGCTGGCGAGTTCGTTCACTCAGTTGGCAGGATAACCCAGGAACACGACCTAGATTATGGTTTGAGTGTAATGGGGAATTGTTTTATCAGGAATGGCCTAAAGATACATTCAACCCTGTCGAAGATTCTGGCATAAATTATCAACACGAAGGCGTGATTGAGTATGCCGACATTGACATGGGGGTAGCAAGGCTTCCTAAATTCTTCAAAGAGTTGTCTGTACTATCGTCTAACTTGGGTGTGGGAAAAGAGATTTACTTAGCCTACCAAGCAGATGACGATATTGATACAAGCACATGGATACAACTAGGCCGTTACGGGGTTTCCCCTGAACAACAAATTGAGATTAATCAGGGAAGTTCTTATAAGATACGCCTTAGACTTCGATTAGTGAGTAATGATGCAGATAGCCCTGTCAAGATTTTAGGTACAGTATTAGAAGCGTTTTCTAGAACACCTAACAAGAAACAATGGACAGTTCGTATCAAGGCAAGCACATTTCAGGTTACAGGCGTGGGTTCTAAGGATAGTTCTCCCGATGATATATATGATTTTCTAAATGAGGCTGCGGAAAGAGCGCAGTTTGTAAAGATGTATTCAAAGTATAAAAAGATGGATGACATAACAGTTATCGTAGAGCCACCCACAACCACTAGAAAGAGTGTTAGCACTATTATTGGTTCGTGGAGTGGAGAATTTGAGTTCACGCTAAGGGAAGCGTAAAGGATGTACGATGAGAAGGTTTTTATTGCTATGTTTGTTTATAGGATTACTAATGCCAATTAATGATGAATTTGTATCAATGTTAAAGAGAAATATGCCAAATATGACACCGCAAGATGTTCAATTGGCAAAAGACTACACGGCGCAAATAGATAGTGCTGTATCTCACTTTACAGGAAGTGATACTTTAGAAATAGGAACGATGAACGCTAACTTTGGGAATTGGGGGCAATATCCATTTGAAGGTGCAAGAATTATGAGGGATTCTACACAAGCAATATCAAACGGAACATACACAGATGTTATTTTTGATACAGTTTCATTCGAGTCTTATCAAAGCGGTTCTATATTGTGGGACCCAGCCGTATCTACTACTAGGCTTACTGTTCAGGTGGCTGGAATTTACACCATGTTCGGGGATGTTCGTTTTGAACAAAACGGGTCTAACGTCAGAGAAGTATGGATTTATTCTAACAGAACGGATGATGCTGGCGCAGGGCATATAGCAATGTCAAGCGTTGGAGGTACTTCTGGGGTAGGAACTACAGTAACATTTGGAACTACCTTTGAATTTAACGTTGGAGATTGGGTTACTTTAAGGGTTTGGCAAAATAGTGGTGGCTCTCTAAACATTGATAACGCAAGATTCAATATGTACAGAATTAGATAATGCCATACAAAATGAAAGTACCCTCCAAGCGCAGACCGAGGTTTGGCGTAAATAGATTATCAAGACCTGTTGCCAATGAAGGATTGACTGGATGGGTGAACGGAAAAGAGGCGAGTGATATTGAGGAAAGGTTTGCTAGGGCATTGAGGAATAATAATGTGGATTACAGTTTCAGGATTGATATTCCTACAGCGGTATCCATTCCTGGCGAAGATAAAGAAATTGACTTTTTGATTGGGGATGCGGTTCGTACCGCGGTAGAAATAGATGGTGAGATTGGACATAAGACAGAAGGACAACAAGCAAGAGATATTGTTAGAGAGATATTGGTAAACGAACAATTGAGAAAATATGGGATTAGACCAACGGTGAGAATACCGTGGACAAAATTGCTTGACCAAGAAACAGCAAATAGAACAGTACAGGAGTTATTATGAAAGGAAAGGCAAGTTTCAAAAGCAAGTTGGATATTAAGCACAATAAACTTCCTCGCAATTACGCATGGAGAATTAAGAACTGGTTGCGACCTGACTTTATTTTCAATCGTATCTCTGCATGGTTGGCTAAGTTGTATTCTAAAATGACTGGCATTGTTGTGCAAACTGGCGAACTGTATGCAATACACAACAAAGCAGATGGTACTAAGGTGAACTTAGGACATATTTCTAGCGGTGTAGTGACCACAGCATTTGTGAACTTTGTGGTTGACCAATTGCAGACAGAAACATCCGTATTCGGTGATTTCAAATATCACGATAGTGGCGTAGGAACTACCGCCGCCGCAATTACTGACACAGATATTGAAACTACAGATGGTGAATCACGTGCAACTGGCACACAAGCCGAAGGTGCTAGTGCGAATATCTACCAATCAGTAGGCACAATTTCTTATACCTCCACGAAAGCGATTACAGAACATGGATTGTTCAACGCTTCTACTGGTGTGACATTGATGGACAGGCATGTATTCTCTGCGGTAAACGTGGTGAATGGTGAATCTATTCAATTTACATATGAATTAACCTGTACGGCTGGTGGATAGGTGGCAGCAACAAATCCAGGCTTGACCGGAATGGTCGCTTATTGGGATTTAGACGAGGCTAGTGGAAACAGGGCGGACAGCTTCGGATCAAACACCCTCGTAGATAACAACACCGTTGGAAGTGCAGCGTTTGTTATTAACAATGGGTCAGACCATGAAGCGAGTAATTCAGAATACTTTACAGTTGCAGATAACTCAGATTTATCAATGGGAGACATTGATTTTTGGTTTGCTGGATGGGTGAAGTTAGAGAGCCTTTCTGTAAATGCCCTGTTGGTTTGGAAATCTAAGAACGATAGCACAAGCACAAACGACAGAGAGTATTCACTTGCGGTAAATACAAGTGGAGATATGCAGTGGCTTGTATCTAACGACACATCTAATGGTCAGGTTACATGGTCTACATCTCTATCTTTAGCAACAAAATATTTTGTCGTTGTGTACCATGATAGTGTAAATAATTTGGTTGGAATAAGCATTGATGGGGCAGCTTTTCAAACATCTGCTTGGTCTGGTGGCTCATTCGACAGCAATGGTTCATTTGTAATGGGCAGACAAGCACTTACTGGGTCTAACAAACTGGACGGGCTTATGGATGAATGGCAAGTTAGGAAGGCAGCCCCACCAACAGCAGATGAAGTCGAGTGGATGTACAACTCTGGTGATGGGCGAGCATATTCAGCGTATCTTCCAACCCCTGTTTCTCTTGCTGGTGCGTTTACAAGTTCTGGAACACTCCTAAAGAAAACAGAGAAACCATTGGCAGGGGCATTGACATTAGCGGGCGCGTTGCTAAAGAAAATGTTCAAAGATTTCTCTGGCTCATTTACAAGCTCTGGAATATTATCAGCAAGAAAGATATTTACAGTTGCATTAGAAGGTGCGATTACCTTCAGCGGGAACGTGCTAAAGAAAACATTCAAAGTATTTTCAGGTGCATTGACGTTTATTGGAACATTATTATCGTTCTTTTCTGGGAACAGAATACATCTAACTATGCCAGAAAGGGATGTGCATTTTAGTATATTAGAGAGAGATAAAGATTTGACTATTGAGGAAAGAGATACACGATTAGTAGTGAGGAAAAGACAATGACAGTACCATTTGTAATTGAAGATATAGATCCTATTGTTGAGGGAGGAAAAGTTCCCTATGATATTACATGGATAGGGGTTACATCTCTCGCCAGCCCAAGTGCTACTGTGTATAAGGATGGTCAAGATATTACATCTACAGCAATGACAACTGGTTCTGATTCGGTTAGCGGGAACGTACAAACTCTGAAATTGATAGAAGCACTCTCTAATCATGGTGGTTCTAAATATGTTGTAAACTTTACTGCTGTATTAGACAGCGGTGAAACAGGTGTCGGGAAATTCACAATTCCGATACTCAGACCAGGGGATGAGGGATAGTATATGTCAGACGCAGAACTGCTTAGAAAATTCATTGATGATGAAGCCCCCAATAAAATCATATTGCAGTACATGGCTTCAGTTGTGATTGATATTCACGGGAATCAGAAAAGAGAACAGATTTGGAGAAATGCCACAGATGATAGAATTGACTTACTAGAATCTGGTGAAAAGAAAGAATTGTCTGAACTCAAGTCAAACGATAACAAGACTGTAGCCATGATAGCAGGTGGGGCAAGCATACTTACGGTAACACTTCCATCACTTGCTAAGTGGATATATGGGTTGCTTGTTGGTGGGTTGTAAGGTATAATTAGATATAGATACCCGGTCAGGTAAAGATGTTAAAGTTTATTAGAAATATGATCAAAGAGTATAAGATAAAAAGAGTTGCAAGAAAAGTCATGCTCGACTATAGCGAAGCATGGGAAAAATTAGCTAATTTATAGGAGTTATATTATGTTAGAAAGTTTCGATGTATTCATTAATGGGGTTCCCCTCGTAGCTGTAGTAATGGCATTGGTTCAATTCTACGGCATGCTTGGACTAGAAGGAAAGGCACAACTTGTGTCTAGTTTATTGACTGGCATCGTGTTTGGTGTTGGGTATTTGATTTCAGTAAACGGCGTTCCTGTTGATTTTGCTGGCTGGTTCGGTCAAGGCTTTTATGGTCTTGCATTAGGACTGATGGCCTCTGGTGTATATGAGGCAGTGAATAAGTAATCATTCATCTCTTTTCTCATTTAAGAAAAGCCCCTGATGAGTTAGGGGCTTTTCTGTTTAACATGTGCGGTACGAACCGTATCATTCGATCATGGTGTAGTATTTATCAGCGATCTTATTGTGAATGTGTGTTGAGTGATATTTTATTCTACCGAGTTCCAACCATTCTTTGATTATCTGTGTTGCTTGTTCAGGACGACATCCTGCATCATTAGCCAAAGTGCGGTTGCTGAATCCGTTCTCTGGTGGTCCAGTAAACTTTTCTTTTGCTTCTGCTACTAAGTCTTTATAGTTCATATTTCCTCGCCAGTAACGACTATTGTGTAATCCTCATCACACCTTTCGCAATTGTTTTTTATTTTCTTTGGGTACACGTCTTTCTTATCTAAAATACACATCATCTCTAGTCCGCAGTTTGGGCAAAACCATTCAGTCATTTCTAATCCTGTAAATTCTCCCAAGTGTTTTATTTTCATTTCACCTTCTTATAATACTTCATCCCAATTAGTAAACGGTTCTTCACCATACACAGTAGCATAACCGCCTTTTATCATCGTGAACCCTTTTGCCATGTTCGGGTTCTTGCCATCGTCTAACATAACGTACGCCATTTTATCTGAATCAAATAAGCCTCCATTATTGATAACCACATATCTCTTGAACCTGTCCCATCCTTTTGCTAGGTGATGTTCGTGGTGTCCTACGATATGCTGTTGAAACTTGTTAGCTAGATGATCTACTACATTCAACTGAAGGACTGAGTAGTTCTTTGGATGTGTAATTCTCCAATCCCCTGTGTCAGTCTTTAGAATACAATGCCCCCAATTGGATGTAGTTGTTTTAGCATTACCCATTAGGTGAGCAAAGATGTCCTCATCATCCAAGAATCCGTTAGTCCACTTTTGAAGTCTGCGGTCATGGTTTCCCATAATGATATAAATTTCATCAAATACTCTGTTCCATTCTTTCATCAATTGGAGGGATGCCATCTTTTCCTGTTTCCAGGTTGCATGATCGACAACCTGTGGATAGGAACTGAACATATCCATATTGAAGAAATCGCCAGCGATAATCAACTTTTTAATTTTATTCTTCTTTGCTACCGCACCAACCAATTGTGCAAAATCATAATCCGTAGTTGGCACATGCACATCACCGATTATCATAGCATCCCCATGAATCTCTAGGGGTTCACCGAGTTCCGCATCAAACAATTCTGGTTTCGGTTCAACGCCTTTCTTTTTCTGCGATTGTTCATATCTAAAAATTCTACCTTGTACAGCACCAATTGATATTCCAAGAGATTGAGCAATCACCTTGAATGGTGTTTTATTCTGCCTCATCTGCCATATAGCTTCGTCAGTAACTCCGATATTCTTAGTCAAAAGATTTTCTCCTACTAATCGGATATTCTCTAAAACTGTTCTTCTTGTGCGGTCTGAACCGCACCACTAAGGAATACTACTCTCTCTGCGGTCACTTCATAGGATGCGCCTTGTTTACCGTTGCTTTCCCACAATCGTGGTCCACCATCATCATCTGGATTCAATCTGCCTTCCACGAATACCTGAGACCCTACTTCAAGATACTTAGCACATGCCTCTGCCTGTTTACCGAATACAGATACACGAACCCATGTAGTCTCTTTGACTTTCTGGTCATCCTTTGTGTATGTCCTATTGGATGCTACATTCATGTTGGTAATCGCAACCCCGCTTGGTAGGTATTTTAACTCTATTTTCCCTATGTTTCCTATCATTGTTACTTTCAAAAAACTCATCTACTTACTCCTTCGATACTCATCTAATAATTCTTCACTTACTTTTGCTTGTCTTTCTAATTCTTCTATCTCGTCTAACATTTCTTCTAATACCTTTGTTGATGTCTCACCCACATCCATATTGATAATTTGTAACATGGCTACATCATCATACATAGTATATATCTTATACGTAGCAAATCCTGCATATATTGTCATTCCAATTAGCAGGATTTCAGTTAGCGTCATTTCTATACTCCCTTCTGCACCATTTCAAATACTCTTGTTCATCAATATCTATTGCCCATACAGGATACCTCTTTTTATTATTAGTGATACCTAGTTTATTTCTTATACTCTTATCCTTTGGGATATACCCACGCTTGCAAATTGCATTAACGGTGGCCTTAGAAACTCCATATTTATCGGCAACCTTCTGCCATGTGCGAAGTTCCTTTTTATCTGTTTCTAGCATCTGTACGATATCTTTAATGTTATCCATATCCTTAGACCTATTATACACCAAAACCCGTTAGATTGCATGTAATAATTGTTACAATACTATTCACGAAGTGCCTTTGGTATTCTATCTTCATGTATCGTAAATATCTCTTGTCCTTCTGCAAATTTCAACAAGTGGCGCATTCGATATGTGAACTCTTGTGCATAAGGGGTGATGATAGCCATTAGCGTTTTTACTTGTTCTTTTGTTTCAATTGTTACTTTTGCGCCAGCGGGATTTCTCAATCTATTGACCTCGCCCTCTTTGTACAGCCAGTCCCGCTCAGGGTTCTTAATTTCAATGCTCATTCCTAGCATCCCAAACCATACGTTTATATCAAGAGATTCCCCGCCAATGTCGGCTACGTCCTCGCAATAAATTGGCAATGGTTTCATATCGAACTTCATAAACTCTTTCTTTATTTCGTGATGATTTAGATCCTTCGGGGTTCTCTTGGGTCTACTCATCTGTACCACCTCGAATATTTTAGTTTACTAAATATAAACGCCCCACAAATACCATCTAGTATCAGTCCACATATTTTATCCATCGCATCTCCTTGTGCGGTTTATACCGCGTTATCCAATCAGCCCACCAGCGTCTTTTTGAACCTCAGCATAATCTATAATGTTTTGATTTGCCTCTCTCCATCCGTCTGTTTTACCTCTCTCGTAGTCATCGGTGGGGGGGTTCGGTGGGGGGGTGGGTGCATCGAGTTCAATATATCCCATAGAAACATATCCTGTAATTGGATAAGTAACCCTGCCCCACATATTCTCATTAATAGATTCTATAAATACTCTAGTGCCATGTGTAAACTGCCCTACCTTGTTGAAAAGGTTTACCGTAGGCGTTTTTCTAACATTCAACACATCTGCTAATACAATTCCGTTTGTTTCCATACTTCCTCCATCTGGTGGTTGGTCAGGATTATTTTCACCATGATTGAACATGATTTCAAATCCTTCATCTGTAAATTTATTCCAATCTAAATTCAGAGGCAGTCCAGTCACTTTCAACTTGCTAGTAAACTGCCTTGCAAAACCATAGTTGATATTTATATTTTCTGCGTATGCCCTCACTTCGGATGGTTGATAGACATTCAAATTCTCAGCCACATATCCAGCATCCCAATAATTGCTAGTGTAAACCCATTCCCTCATTTGGGGTGCATATCTTTGCATAAACCATTCTGCTGAATAATTACCAACTGTCACAATATCAAGGTCTCTTGTAGCGTTGTAGAAATTCCTGTAGAAATTATTTATCTCATAAGGTGTAAACCGTGTGGCATACATCGCTACATAGTCCTGCCTGTTGAAAGCATCCCAATCAGTCCAATATTGCTCAAGGTCGTTGAACATGCTGGTTGGCTGGAATTTAGCAACAACCGCAGCATACCTTTCTAACTGTCGTTCCATTCCCCAGGTGGGATCTGTCCAATGGTATCCCGCAATAGGCAACCCCACCCTGGTAGCATTTTCCACATGATCGTCTGCACGTGTATCTTCTGTAACCCCATAACTCAACCGAATAATAACCCCATCTAAAATATCACCAAAGATGTTCCATTGTTCGGGGGATATATAATTATGGTACGAGATGTCTGTAACTAATTTCATATATCTACTCCTTATTCTCAGGTGGATTAGGTGAGTATATTTTCATATGATGGGTGGGGTTGTTTATGGTAACTCCGCTCATATCTCTATATACTTGATGTTCTAAATCATAGTACCCAACTTCAACGCCATCGTTTCCGTTTACCCACCTACCCCCATAATCTTTTGGAACTTCCTCAACGCTCACCCATTCTTGTTGAGATTTTAGTTCCTCAATATATTTTTCAAGAAGTAATACATCCTCATAATATACATCTGGATGAACAGGTTTTCTTATATTATTCTTGACACTTCTTGCATGGTCAAATATTTGTCCAACTTCAAATAATTCTGTGCTATCCATCTTTCACTCCTTATTAGGTATAGGTATCCATATCTCGAATAATTCAACTATCTGTGACCAGTATGGGTGTTCCTGCCAAATGAACGGTTTAGGTTTCTCAGTTTTTACCTTGTCATAAATTTCTTGAAAAAGCTCAGGTGTTAGTGGCTCAGTCATTATTATTAGGTATCCATACTATACTATCTTTGACTTCTTCTTTTTTTACAATTCTTTGAATGAATACATTATTGAACAACTCTACGACTACTACTTTTGGTTTCAATGTATTCTTTCTGTCTTCATAATAGTGTTCTGGTCTAATCATCATCTTTATTCCTTTCCTCCTGTCTTGGAGGGTTGCCAACTTTGTCCGACATTACTAAAATCTACCATTCTTCTATTCGCTTTCCACAAATCTCCACGTTTCATATTATCTGGTGCACTCTCTAGCCATTGTATTATAACATCTCTGCCGAACTCTCTGATAAGGTGCTTCATCCACGCCTCGCGGTTGCTCCGTCCTCCGTGGTTAATATGACATACACGGCAAATTGGCATCAGGTTATATTCCACATTCACGAACTCTTTTGTCTGCTTACTGGCTCGTTTTCCGCGCCTATTCCCAAACAGAGTATGGTGAAGTTCTATTGCTGGTTTTCCACACTTGAAGCAAATCATCCTAACTCCTCAAATCATATTTCACACTAGCTATTACCCATACTACTATTCCACCTAATATAAATCCTATCGTCATTCCTGTCCATAATAAATTATACATCTCATACTCCTTTTATATATTACTAACGTCTGTATAAACTGGTGAATAATCACCGAACTTTGGTAATCCTGGCAATTTCACTAAGCTAATCACTTTCTTGCCCATATCTCCATCTCTGAGTTTAGATGCTTGCAGATCAATTACTTCGTGCTTTGTATGAGTAGGATTTTTCTTCATAAAGAATACACTATCTGCCTCATGTGTTACTGCGGTTGGGCCACTCACCCCCGCCATTCCTGGTACTGATTCTCGCATCCCTTCTTTGTTTACACTCTGTACTGTCAATCCATGAATATCAAAGTCTTTACATATTGCTTGCCAGCGTCTTGACTTGTTAGCGGTGTTGTCATTTGTGGATGATCCGTCACTATCTAATAACTTGTTCAAATAGTCTAACACACCTACATCAATTTTGTGTAACGCCTTTAGTCTTGATACATCTGCCCTCAATGCGCTGGTTGTCATTCCACTCACATCTGAAATATAAATAGGCAATTTCTCAAGTTCTCCAATCGCTTCCATTACCTTTCCTAAATCACCGTTCAATTTTCCCTGATACATTTTTCGAGTTCCAACACCCGTTTCCGCAGCAACCAACCTTGAAAGAAGTCTAGTAGCGTTCATCTCAAATGACCAAATGCCTACACTATATCCTTTCTTGGCTAACTGATATGCCATCTGCATTACTAACAAAGTTTTACCAACACTCGGTTCACCTGCAAATATCGTGGTTTGTTTCTTATGTAATCCACCAGTCAATTTATCAAAGTCTGCAAATCCAGTTTCCATTCCCCATATCTCTCTTGGGTCGTTTTGTCTGTCTTGAATAATATCAAACAACTCTGACGCTGGTTCACTAATATGTACCGCTTCTCCATTTATTCCTATATTTCCAGTAAGGTCTGACAAGAGTTTAGGAACATCTAGCCCGCCATTGTTTATATCATTTGCAGCGGTTCCCAATATTCTCAAATAGTTTCTATCTCTAGCATATCCTTTTATTTTATCGGCATATTCATCTGCCATAATAGAAGTCATGTAAGTGGCTGACAGCTTCATCAAGTATGAACTATCCACATCTTTATTAGTGCGTTCTAATTCATCCCTAACTGTAAGGTAATCAACAGTACCTACTGACTTCATGGCGGTAAATATCCAACGATGGCGTTCAATGTAGAAGTCGGATGCATCAATGTCCACAGTCTTTACAGCGTCACCATCCACTAAAAATATCCCAAGTAGGGCTTGTTCCATTTCTGCGTTGTGTTTATTCATTTATCTCCTCAAACATTGGCAATCCTTCTAAATTACTTTCTGCTTCTATTCCATTCAACACATCTGCCTGAATAAGTTTATAATCTCTCATATCCACCATCTTTGAGTTCATCATCATAATTTTCTGGGGTGTCTTTCTTGAACATATTGTCATCCCATTTGTCAGCAGCGGTAGTCATTGCTTTTATTCTTGAACTGATATGTTTATATTTCTTATCCTTAGACCACTCTAATATCTCAAAATATCTATCCTTTCCATGTTTAGTATAAATATAAAATATCTGTTGTGCTTGATCTTCGCTTTGAAGTTTCCCGAAGTATTCTATGAATTTAGACAAGGGTTGATGTAGCTGTTCATCAGGTGAACGGATGAAGTCTTTAATACTTAATCTATTCTTTCGTTCATCAGGTGAACACTTGTTATACTTTGAGAAGTTTTCTTCCCATTTATCAACTACGCTAATTATCAGTGTATCAAAAGAAGAAACACTATCGTCAATCACAATGAACCCTTTTGATTGCAATGACTTTCTTTTCTTCACAACTGCACCTACCGACATCTTTGTTATCTCAGCGGTTTTGCGTGTTCCTTCGTAGCAATTTCCAACTCTAGCATAATGAACCAATAGCCTAAACTCGTACGCATCTAATCCTGCATCATCGTACAGGTTAGGAATTTCAATACGCCAGCGTGATAAATCCCGATATGGTTCGATATATTGTGTGATGTCAATTTCTTCTGTCATTTCATTTCCTGTGCGGTACGAACCGCATGTTAAGCAACTAGCTCCAAGTTCATCACCATCACATGACAAACCCAGAGCTAGTTGCACCAATTATACTTGATTTTTGTGTGATGGTAGTAATATTATACATTACAACTCTACTTCATGCAAGTGTGGAACCAACCCTTGTTTCATTCTCTTTTTTTTAACTTATGCTCAATAACCCATTCAAATCCAAACTGCCCATACTTATCTTCTATCGCCACTCTGGATTTTTTTTCTACTACTTCATAA
>Ga0233414_10000299_pt1 | contig 21167 bp, 16 predicted proteins | sample Na_anoxic_10_MG_FD_189020 | JGI IMG/M metagenome (GOLD analysis project Ga0233414, IMG submission 189020) | Seawater microbial communities from Saanich Inlet, British Columbia, Canada - Na_anoxic_10_MG | ecosystem: Environmental > Aquatic > Marine > Inlet | place: Canada: British Columbia... | reverse complement strand
AGGAATGCGGTGAATTCCCATTGATGTATGTATATTGCTACTTCCATTGTATTTAATTCTATTATGTCCATGTGGTTTATATAGAAAATATATGCGAATAGTAAACTTTTTATTTATTCTATTTGACAGAAACTCATTCTTTTCTATATTAGTGAATACATAAAGGGAATGATATGATATGAATCGGATTCGAAAGCTTCCAAAAACTTGCTGGAGTATCGATGCATATCATGCTGACTTATATGGATATGGACAAATTGAAATCTTTATCGATGACTACCAAAAAATCGGTGAACGAGTAATTTGTATATTCCGTATGAAAGACTTAGATAAATATAATGATATTAACTGCTTTGACACAACACTTGCGATTCTATGCAATGACTGTGGTGTCCATTCGGGTATATATGATTTATATGGACTCAATGCTGGCCAAATCATTCCTATACAATTCAACGGAACTGACCTCCCAACCATCCCAGTAGATTGGATGAGATTGAAATTTTGGTTGATACCATAAGAAAGAAATCGATTGACAAAACGTCAAAAATTTCTATTTACTATAGACAGACCACCTAAACCCCTCTAATATATATGGAGCATTATATGCCATATGGCGAAACTAAAGTTACCCCAGTAAAAACTTCTTACTCTCAGGAATCACTTACATTCCGTAGACTTGAGAAGCGAGATAAATACAAAAAGTTAATTGAGTTTTGTGAAACACACAATCAAACTCCACGTACTTACAAACGACCTGAGGATGAGCGTGTACTTGGACAATTTCTCGTAAATAGTAGAGCTCTTGCTAAACGAGGTTCTGGTCTTATTGAAAAATGGGAACATGACTACCTCGATAAAGTAACTGAATACGAAGTGTATCAGCGAAACCCGACTGCTCGTTTAAATGAAATTTTGGTATGGAGTACACAAAATGAAAAAACCCCAAGTCAATCTTCTCATGATAAAATCGAAAAAAAGCTAGGACAGTCACTAAACTCAATTAAGTTACTTGATAAGAAGGAGCGATTAACTGCTAGTGAACATACAATTCTCTTGGCTATACTTGAATACAGAACTAATCACCAAAGAACTCGTGATGAGAAATTGGGTGATGTACTTGAATTCTGTCGACAAGAGAATCGTACCCCTAAACAGCATGTTAAAAATAAGAATGAAAAGCGATTGGCTGAATTCCTTACTACAACTAAAGGCTTAATGAAAAACCCTGAGTTTAATTTGGATTCCAAATCACAGAAACTCTTTGATGCTATTATGGGATTTGCTCCACTATCGAGATTATCCAGAATCAAAGAACTATTTGTATTTGCTAAAAAACATCAAGTAAAACCATCCACACGCTCTGAAGATGAGAATGAACGTAGACTTGCCGCATACCTCAGTAAAATGAAAACGGCATTGAAGCGTAAGCAACTCACTGAAGATGAAGCTGAACTGGTTGGTGATATCCTCACTCTATGTCATATTAAGACAAGAGAGGAAAAGTTGAATGATTTACTACAATGGGTTTTAATAAACGATACACTCCCTACATTTAGTTCTGATGATACTGAAGAGAAGCGTTTAGCAATGTTCATGAATAACATTAAACAGGTCCAGAAAAAACGACCTAAATCATTGAGTATTGCTGAAAGTAATATGATAACTTCAATTAATTCATGTATTAAGAAAAAACAAGGCATTTAGTCTTGTTTTTTCTAATTGACTAAACCTAATGATTTTCTATATTATTATAAGAGTAACTCAGTGAAAGGACTTTTACTATGACTTACATACAAGAGCTTGACCTAATTGAGAGGATGTGTACGATGAATGAAAAAGAAGCTATCATGAATCGCTGGCTCAATCTTTTTCCGTTTGAAGATTATGAACGGAATAAAGTTGTTGCCGTATATGATAAAATAGTGGAGTCTTATTGCTCACCCACTAGACACCACCATACGATGAACCACATTGAATTTATGTTAGACAGGATTGATGAAATGTTTAACATCTATCAGTTTGACGACCAACCACATCAAAAGTTTGCATTATACTGCGCTGCATTCTTCCATGATATTGTGTATGACCCACAAACTACACATGAATTAAGTGATGAAGAACTAAGTGCTGATGTTGCAATTCAATGCCTTAAAGACATTGGGATAACATCTGTAAAGGTATTAGAACATGTATATGAGTTAATTATATTAACTAAAACCCATCAGATTGATAATACGTATTTATCATCAACTACAATGCAAGCAATCATGGTTGATTCCGACATTGCAGTCTTAGGAGCCCATCGAGAAGATTATTTACAGTATGCTAAAAACATAGCACTTGAATATGATTTTGTAGGGGAAAGAGACTTTCGAGCAGGAAGAGCAAAGTTCTTGCATGACATCTTGTCCAGAGAGGCTATATTTAATACAGAGTATATGCGTCAACTCTATGAAGCAGATGCGCGCCTTAATATCCGTACTGAGGTTGCCGTTCTTGATAAACTGAGTATTGACGACTTATTAAATGATGTAGCAAACCCAGAGGGATAATATGAATCTTGTTGAACTACTTTCAAGACGTAAACACATAAGCAAAGCACGCAAAGGAAGTCAGTTGTCAATGTTTGATGAACCTGACTTTCCAGTAAGTACCACCCAAAGAGAAATCCAATATATTTTCGAGATGGTACGTAATAGTTCCTATGTCGCAATGAATATGGATTATAAAGAAAAATCAGCAAAAACTGAAATTATATTTGATGCTGAAAATGATGTAATTAATGCATATGCTTCAAGTCAGCGTTACCCAAATCATGATATTCATATTTTCGCCGGACTATGCTACTCAAGTAAATTGATGGGCCTAGCACTTGCAAACTTTGTTGAATGTCGTAATGATGAATCACTTGAAACACTTCGACAAGCATGTGATTACATTGGTGAAATTATTATGAAAAATGAAGGTAAATTCACCGAAGGACATGTTTTGTCTGGAATGGAATTACTTGACTTTGATATTACTCCAGTAATTTCAGCCGAAGCTAATTCGTATTGGTTTGGTTCCATCCTAAGTGTAGTTGGTCATGAACTTGGCCATATCTGTCTATCTCATACCGTAAGAGGTGACTGGTCTAATTCAGTTAGCCGAAACGATGAAAGACAAGCAGACTTATTCGCTCACTCAGTAGTAACGACTACACCATTTGCTAAATACAATGTATTAAGTACTCTGTTCACTGAGGTAGTATTCGCATGGTTACATAAGAATCACGATGGACCTGCAACCACTCATCCACATTCAGAAGAACGTGTAATGAATACCATCAATAGTCATGAAGAATTACTCGCTGGTTATGGAATTACAAAAGACAATATCAGTAGTTTTCTACCAAACTAGAAAAGGCGCTTTAAGCGCCTTTTTTATTCTTCTTTTCTAACGTGGTCTAAACTTACATTAGGTGGGAAATTCATATAGTCAGTATTGGTCAATTCTGACATCGGTAGTAGAATGCCTTTAGATGAATTACTATCACCCCCCGGAACATCTCTACCTGTGTTTAAATACTTTCGGCATATGAGTTTCAATGTCTCGGTCTTTATAAAATATCTATGGTCAGGACTTACAACAAAGGCCCAATAATCAGCTTTTGATTTAGCGATTCCAGACTTCTTCCCTCTACATTCATATTCAATATAAAGATTACCTGTTAGGTATGCCTTAAGGTCAGTCTTGACTTCAATTTTAGTTTTAGCGTCGAAGAGTTCTCCAATGAGTCTCTCCCCCTCGTTACCTAATTCTAGGTCATGCGAAAAATCATTATTATATTCCATAACATTTAATATAGAAAAAATCTCCATTGACGTAAAAATAAAACTTTCTATATTCATAAAAAAGGAGATTTACAATGGACAAGTCAACAATAGGTAATCGCATGAAAAACTATGAGAAATCATTTAGTTTTAAATATCCGATTCGTATGCCGTTAATTCTAAGATTCGATGGAGTCGCATTTCACTCTATGGTTAAGAAATGGCAATGTGAGAAACCATTCGATGCACGTCTAGTCAATGCAATGCAGCAAACTGCACTCGCTCTATGTCAAAGTATTGCAGGGGCTAAGGTTGCTTATGTTCAATCTGATGAAATTACATTACTAATTCGTGATGACATGACCAATCAGACACAGCCTGTGTTTGATAAAAAGATTAACAAAATGATGTCAGTATTTTCATCGCGCGCTTCTAATGCATTCAATAGTGCATTCTTTAAAGGTGTTGATGATGTACCATTTAATCACTTAGCGGAATTTGACTGTCGAGGATATGTAACTCCTGAGAATGAGATTATCAATTCGTTTATCTGGAGACAGCAAGATTCTACACGTAATTCTGTACAGATGGTAGCAAGAGCTTATTTTTCACACTCAAAACTGAATAAAAAATCTTGTAATGAGCTTCAAGAAATGCTTTGGTCAGAAAAGAATCTTAACTTCAATGATATGCCTACACATCTTAGACGAGGAACTTGTATTATCAAAGCTGATAAAGAAGTACCTACTAAAAAATATAAAGATGGTAAACTTAGTGAAACTAATGAAGTGACTACTCGAAGTGTCTGGACTATTGATACTGAGATTCCAATATTCACTCAAGAACAAAACTACATTGAGCAATTTGCTAGGAGTTTCTTTAATGGATGAGTCTATAAAAATATGTTCTAAAACTGAACCTAAATATAAAATTGGGCTAGGAGTTTCTTTAATGGATGAGTCTATAGAAATATGTTCTAAAACTGAACCTAAATATAAAATTGGGCTAGATATACATGGAATCCTTGACACAAATCCTATCTGGAAAGATATCGGGGAAATGTTTATTAGTAAAGGATATGAAGTTCATGTGATTACTGGTAGTTTATTCCCTAAAGCTCTTAAGGAGCTTAAAAAATTAGGAATGGAACGCCATATACATTACTCACATGTCTTTAGTATTAGCGATACTCTGATTATGAATGGTAATGCAATTTCATACAATGAAGACAAATCACCTATGTTTGATAATTTGGAATGGGATAAAGCAAAGGGTATTTATTGCGCTGAGAAGGGTATCCATATGCACTTCGATGATACACCCAGATACGCTGATTATTTCGCTACACCAATTTGCATTAAAGCAACTAAAAAGGACGCATAAGCGTCCTTTTTTTATTTCTCTAGTACTTGGCCATTGGGAAGCATTAGTATCCGCTTATCCCCATCCATGAGGATGTCTATGGTTTTTACGAAGAACTTATCACCGTAAGTAAATACAAGACCGAATCCAAGAACATGATTAGTTGGAGTTCCTTTATGCCAATGCATTGCAACTTTAGCTAAAGAACCGAAGCTATATGAACGGATGTAATCATTTGTAAGAGGGTCTCTCTGTACATCACTTTGCATTCTATGAGTATGACCAAACAATAATGAACGACCTCCCATAACCTTAGCTAGATGCGCTCTAGGGGCATTTACTGCAGTTGACCACCCATGAATACAAACTAGACCGGGAAACAACTCTAACACACCCTCAGTAACAATCTCTTGACCATATTCAGTTACGTGAATTCCCATTTCCTTGTAAAGTTTACTTGGCATGAAGTCATTGTAAATTTGCACAGCTAAGTCACTTCGACCAATCTTTGCAGCAATCCATTTATTTAAACGCTCTTCATGATTCCCCATCAGGGAATAGAAGTTTGCATCTGGTAATGCCTTCATCGCAGGTTTCCAGAATTCATCAACAGCCCATTGAATCTCTTCACTGTATTGTGGTACAGGTTCTAGAATATTTGAAGTCGGGTGACTTGAGATAGCTTTACATTCAAGTAAATCACCTAATTGAACAAACTTAGTTACATTAAAATCTTTATTTAAGATTGGCAATGCTTCCATCATTAATTCAACTGCTACTTTATCTCTATCAAATGAATGAACATCTGGTATCATTACAAAGCATTGGTCAGGTTGACCTTTTGTTGTGTTTAGAGCTTTTGGTGTTGGTAATGCTTCGACTGTAGGTATTTCCCTAAAATCATTTACATCATTACCTTTAGCAACAAACTCTTTTCTATCTCTATTGCGCTTCAAGAAGTCTTTAACGGCTGCACTCATTATATGGTTCCTTTAGTTAATCCATAGTTGCACTGGTGATTGTTCCCAATCAGTATTAAATTCAGCTATTAATTTATAGTTGTTTTTAACCAGTCCTTCTATAGTGGCAGTATCCCACACGGGTACTGTGATGAACATCTCAGCGGAAATACCTTCTAATAAGTCTCGCAGTTCAGTCGCAATTCCTATTCCTTGATATTCGGGTTTTACCGCAAAGAATTCCTGTTGTAGTCGTCCGGCTAAACTGAATCCAGATTTTAACTCATAGTAATCAAGTGGTATGATTCCTTTAAAGTTACTTATAGTTGGGTCAGTTATATTAGCACACGCAACAGGTAAATCGTCTTCAGAAATATATGCAACACCCATACTCGCAACCAATCGGTCAATCGTATTTGGGCTATTGTTCCATGTATCTCGAAAGTCTTGGTTATCGAAATGTGTTTTACCATCAATGATATCGGCACATTGATATAATACATCATCCGTCAAAGCTTCGGGCTTTACAATTGTAGCCTCAAATCTTTCTCTATCTAATTCTTCTCTAGGTACTTCAACTTCTGGAATCTCTTCTTGATGTTTATTACCTGATACGACGTGACTGACTTTATCATTAAAGCTTTTTAAATCTGATACACTTAAAAAGTCATGTATAGTTTTGTTATTTTCCATATTTGGACCTATGTTCTCTTTAATCTCAGTTTATACGTCATTCATTAAAAATAATATACAACATATTTTAATGAGTTGTCTGATAATACCTATTCTATTACAAAACATACGCATGTCTCAAAATACAACAACTAAAGTATTGTATGTATTTAAACTACTTTAAAGCCACTTTACTTAATTGGCACAGCATTTGCGTTAAGTGACTTTAGTTAACACAGGAGATAACTAAATGTTTAATACAAATTCAGGAAGCCTATTCCAAGAAATACTAAAAGAACTATCCACACCACATACTCAAGTAGAGTCTCATGATGATATTATCGAACTTGATGATAAATTTGTGGTAGAGTTAGAGTTACCCGGATTCAAACGAAGTGATATTGATATGACTATCAAGAAAGATGCACTTACAGTTGAGGTCCGTAAAGAAGTAAAGGAACCAGAAGGACGATACATTCGCCAATCTCGTTCCCAAAATGAGTTCACTAAAATTTATCGACTTGGTGAAGGTATTGATGTGGATAAAATAAAGGCCACCTTTACAGATGGCCTATTAACAATCACTCTACCAAAAGGAGGTACAGAAGATGTTCAAAAGATTGTGATTGGTTAAGAGATAACCTCTATCTTACTCGACCCATATTCTTCATTGGCTAGATAATCTAGTATTCGTGCCTCGGCGATATCAATATCATCTAACACCATAACACCCTGTTCATTGATAGTACCGGGTATGAGTTGGTCGAAAAAGTCATTATACTTTTGATAAAAACCTGCATAGTAAGTATCGCTGTCCCACCAGAGCTTTAAAACTACATCATCTGGTAGAGTTCTGACATGGAACCAAACGCAACCCCAAACCATTTTGTTGGGACAGCCTTCTACTTTAGTAACAATACCCGTACCTTTAGTGGCTTCAAATACATCCCTACCAAGACTAAGCATATGTTTATATACTTGATTGTCTTCAACCTTAGCATCAATATCTCTTAGTCGTTTTTCAAATATTGCTTTTAAACTCATAAATTCCTCATAATAATTTTATTATAACTAATATAGCGGCAGTCAATACCGTCATACTTATAATTATAGAAAATAATGTTATAGTGGATACCCAAAAACTACGCCTATAATTAAATTCATCTTCAACTGGGTCATATGCCCTCATTACTGCCAGATATAAAATATACTCACCTATAATAAATTCTATTACGTTCTGTAGTAAATTTCTATATTCAGGTTCAATTCTATCAAACTTTCTAATCATTTTCAATCCTTATATCATTGACATACATCAATACTTCAAAACTAGGATTCTCGAAATACTCTATTGAACTAGGAACCTTAGCCAATATAGTAATACGAAGCATATCCAAAATTGTCATCACTTTCATTTTTTCATCTTCATTCCACTCTGGATTTAGAAAGTCAATGGAAGTACTTAAATTACTAAAATCTTCCTCGTCGATATGACCCTCATCAAGACATTCAGCTAAATGATACAGCCAATGTTTTCTGAAATATTCCTTATCATCCGGAAGTGTTCCACCAAAAACGAACGGCATCTCTTCATTTATTAGTTCTTGGAATCCATCAACATCAGAAATTAAATCAACTATAAACTTTACGATATCATATTCTTTCTCGGTCAAATAATCTTGATACAGGAATTCACGGTCATACATATGTAAGAACTCTTCACTGGAAATCAAATCTATTGAATACACTTCTCTGAGACCGATTCGCCAATATGTTATATCAATTTTGTCCTGCATTAATTACTCCGCTGTAGCTTAAATATATAATCACGTACTTATAATTTATATTATGTAGTAAAGATACCCCAAGTACAACCATTTGGATAAAATATTTATGAAAACATTAGAAGAAATTACTGAAGAATACCATAATACCCGAATTTGGGAAGATGGGAAGACACTTGACTATGAATTACCTGATGAGGATGCTAAGTTTGTCAACCAACTAATTAAGTTCAGATGTCCAAGTTGTGAAGGTAGTATAATTGATGGGAATCAGAAAGTACTAAAAGGACTCCCTGCAATAGTTAAAGGGGCCCAATTAGTCTGTCATGGATGTAAGCTATCGCTCTTTATTCATGAGCCTGTGAATTCGTAGCATAGAACATAATAGTTAATGGATTGGAATCTAATCTAGACTGTAAATCATCTAACTGTTGTCTGAAATAGTCATCCCAATTATTATCTCCATATTTAGATAACGGTCTAGGGTGGTCTATATGACGAATGCCGGAATACTTAGTCGAACACATTGTGATAAATACTCTAGCACAGTATGCTTGGAATCCGAAGAAACCATCTTCACCACCCCAAGTACCACTAAATTCAGAACTGAATAACTCATCTCGCTCATAGTAAATATGATTCAGTTTTTTAATTAAATTCACCGCATCTAGATTTATTGATACATTACATGTCCATACTATTGTGGAAGTTGATAGCAATTCTGCATTATGTACCACGTATCCATTTCCGGATGCAAATAGCTTAGTAGGTGAGACATTTGGGTCTATCTCTCTCTGGTCTTTCCACTGATGCTTTTCGTCTCTTCTACGACCCACGCTTAAGTTTGGTACACCTGTTGAGTTAAGTAGCTTATGGTCCTTAATAAGGTCCTTTTCAGGAACACAGTCACCGTCTATGAATATAAATATTTCATGTCCATCTTCTATAGCCAACTTAATTGCCTTATTTCTGATATGACCAGCAAGGAAATTATCGTCATCATTCACTTGGGGTCTACCCATATAAGACGGCTTGTCATGAGATTCAATTACTTTGTATGTATTGTTCTTACCTTGTCTGTTACATATACCGCTAATATATCTATAATCCATCTTATTAGGACGGTCTAACATAACATAGACAGTTTCGGGTGTTTCTGATAACTCTTCAATAGCATTAATCATTTGTGACCAATACTTAGCTTGATTATGTACGGGGATTATAAGTGCTGTTTTCATACACTTAAATATACAAAAAAAGTCGCGAATGTTATTCGCGACTTTTTTTGTTTAGATTATGGTGCTCTGTATACTGCATGTTCCGTTTGTGTAGGATGAGTAGAACCAGCCACATATAACAGTCCGGTAGTATCACCAACTCCATTTGAAGTTGGTATAGATGAACCATCAGTAGTTGCGCCTAAGTCAAGTGCATCGACTGTAAGTGTACCACCAACTCCCCAATTACCTACAACACCACCACCAGATGCTTGTAAGTCTATTATCCAACTCCTTGCGGCTACTATAGCATCACCTGCATCAAATGTCTCAGCGTAAACATAATTGCTATTACTGATACCTTGACTTGGGTTACCTAATACAACTACATTATTCAAAGCAGCTATTGTAATACCAGAACTACTTCCGATAATAGAGTTATATGTACCAACTCCACTTATCTTAGCAGCAGTACTACCAATGATTGTATTACCGTAAGCATATGTAGCAGCAGTAGGAGCTGAGCCACCTTTAAGCCATTGACCTAATGTACCAGCAGTAGCTACTGTAACATAAGCAGCCGGATATGGTGCTTGTTCAAACCAAATAGTAGTTCTATCAGAACCAGCTTCTACGTAAGTAATTGTATGGGTGCCATTGAGTAAAGGATAATCATTTAAGAAGTCAATCGACGGCCACACACTATCGATACCAGCTAAGGTAATAGTATCAGTAGCTACCAATCCACCAGCAGCAGTAATATCGGAATTTAGTAAAACTAAACTCCATCTATTATCTGTATCTGGTATAGGACCACTTCCGACTATAGTTACAGGATTATCATAAGAAATATTAAATATTCTATAACCCGTTCCTGCGACACCCTGAACATCAATCTCACTTCCAAGTGAATTTAAAATACTTGAGAGTGGCTGGCCGTTACCATTGACAGTATCTTGGATAATATTACCCATACCGTTAATAATAGATGCTGTGTTTGCATCATCCATTAAGTTACCGCTGCCATTAAGTATCATTGAATTCAATGTGTTGTTAATTACTTTATCAGTTAAACTATTCAGTAATGATATAGCACTAGATTGAAAAACTTGACTTCCATTTGAATTCATTGCAGATACAAATGTAGATGCAGCGAAATCTCCACTAGGGTCGATTCCAATAACATTCGCCCCAAAAATATCATTAGAAGAAGGGACTGCAAGGTCATGTGCATTTATTAGATTAATATTAGATGCACTACCACCTATACTTACCCTAGAACTACCAGTAATATTAGCATTCTGTGTCTGTACTGCAGAAATAGTATTACTATTCATTATATGAACTTCATTACTATTTGCATAGATAAAACTATCATAACTATGAGATATTTTACTATCATATGCTGGACTGGCTTCCATAATGTATTGTATCTGAGGAGTGCCTGTCACCGAATAGTCAGCAAATGTAATCGTATCAACTGTATAAGTTGTACCTGACACTAAAGTCAGTCCATAAGTAACACCATAATCAATTCCACCTATATCATTACTTAATGGATTATCTGTAAGTGGTGGCATGAAAATAATACCACCTGCGATAGACACTGGAGTTGATGTAAATGTAATTGCTAATGTACCAGAAGAATCACTGAATATAGTTGTATCAGTTAAAGTTATTGATGTAGCACCGATAACCGAGTCTCTACTAAATTCAATTAGATTTCTGTTAGTTTTGTTTCCTGTTGCAATGGATGCTACATTACTTGAATTATCAATTTTAATGTATTGAGAAGCACCCGAGGCCGAGCCACTAACACTATTTGATATCCAAGAACCAAATGAGCTACTTATAGTAGAAGCATAAATATATTGAAATTTTGCAGTAGATACGAATCCACTATTATTTGAACCCATAACTGAATTATAAAGAGCCTCTCCTCCGCCAATACCAATATGAGAATTTTCACTGCTCATTATACTATTATAAGTATTTATTGGAACAGGTCCACTATCTTGGGTAATCGTACTGAATCGAGAATTCAATGACATTGCCACATGACCTGATACAGTATTTCTAATACCACCACCAATTAATTGATAGCGACCTACACCAAGAATAGAATTATAATCACCATTTAGAATAGTGCTATGGCCACCTTCACGGTCACCATCATTTTCACTATTACCGATGAAGTTATTTTCACCTGAAAGTATAGTAGCAACTCCGGTATTTACAATCGTATTCCTATACCCATTACCAATGAAGGCTTCAGGTGCACGTTGAATTGTATTTTCTTGCCCTGAATCAATTACGGCATAAGACGAAAGTACCCCAATTTTATTATCATAACCATTACCTATAAATGCACTACTACTATATGCTCTATTACTTTTACCATTAACAATTACTGCATATGAATTGCTATTACTCATAACTATAGTATAAATAGCATCAGTACCGGGGTCGAGTATATCAACTGGAATTATAGTTGACTCTGGACCATGCAGAGCAATTGTAATATCAGTATTAGTCACATTATCAGTAACCGAATCTACGTAATAATACATCGAAGCGTTGGATATAAAATCAGGAGATGCTGTACCGCTTTGTAAGTTTAGTAATACATAGTCACCTACAGATATTATTGCCTCGGGATTATTGGAAATACCTCCTATAGGAATTTGAATATTATATGAGGGACCGCCACTTGGTACAAGATTACAATCAGATAACTCTACTCGATTGCCTCCAATTCTATTATCATCACCAGTACCTATGAATCCACTAAAAGCTGAAACTATTCTATGGTTTTGACCTGTACCTATAAAACTATCTGTAGATTGTACACCCCATATATTATTATTAACACCTGCACCTATAAAGCCATAATTGCAACTAAATATTCGGTTAAACTGACCGCTTATTATATTCGAATATGCAGAAGAGGCAGGAATATATGACCCACCATAAGAACCTATATAGTCTAAAATATCATCACTTAAGTCAGTAAAACCTATAGCACAGTTTTGACCCATTCCTATATGTGAATAAACTGCACTTCCAATACGATTATCAATCCCACCTATAATTAATGCAGAGAAAGAAGGTTGTTCTATTAATGAGCCTGCGCCTGTGATTAAATTGTCGCGACCGGAGATAATAATTGAATGTGGAGCTGACGTTATTGCATTACCATAACCTGTTATAATAGTAGAATGAGCAGCACTTTCACCAAAATTAATTTTATTTTCACGTCCACCTACTATTAACCCATAGCTTATAAACTGCATAGCATTATCACTACCACCGACAATAGTACTGTATATACCATTGGTGTAATTATCACTACCCCCAACAATTACACTACCTAAACCAGTATCAGTATATATACCACTCGACTCAACATATGCCATATTAATTTCAAAAAATCCATTGGGAGTAGTAAGAACGCCCACGGGTCCACTTGGTGTCGTTGATAGTTGGATTGATTGACTCTCTACATTATTTATTACAGCTGAAACGTCAGTACCGGGAGTAGTGAATCTAACACGACTTACACCATCACTATCAATTAGTGTCATACCACTACCAGAAATTACATCAACTGTATAGAAGCCTGTAGTGTAAGCTGGAGTAAAATTAGGTAATGTTGAACCGGAAATAAATACTTTATCACCCTCAGCAAAGTTACCGATATCACCCGGAAATATTTCCTCTGTAATCGGATTGGCTGCGGATGCATCGAATGTATCATTAACATCATTAGTAGCAATAGTAACTATATAATATATCTTATCAGCTGTTGCTGGTTCGCCATCAATATAAACACCATAATCTATACCGCCATATGGGGCTGATTGTTGTCCATTTTGAGTAAATCTAACCTTATCGTTTAGTACAGGGTCTCTATCAAATGGCCATGCATAACGATTTGCTATCTCAAATTTGTTTAACACTATGTCTGGTTGAACATTTCTAGCTAAAGGCTCTACGGCAATACCATTATTCTGACCAGCACCTATAAATGCAGGATATCCAGCATTTTCTATTATATTACCTATACCACCACTAATAGAAGAGGCTGAGCTGTTAGTACCTGTATTATCCTCTGAAGTTATTGTATTACTTCTACCACCTCCTATCAGCGAAGTTGGTGAACCTATAATTACATTTTGTATACCACCTGATATTGTTGCAAATGATGCAGATTGAGTATTAGTAACATTAACAAGAATCTGATTATTATGTCCATGTAAAATTGCGGCATCAGCACTGGTAATAGTATTTTCAAGACCACCACCGATTAATTGATATTTACCACTACTATCAATGGTATTATACTCACCTGCTATAATAGCATTAAATCCACCTGAATTGTCACCATTAATCGAGTTCCATCCCCCACTTAAAATTATAGAACCAGCTGAATCTGTAATGGTGCTTTGAACTGAATGATAAATTCCATTATAACTATTGTATGACAGTTCAGTGTCAGTCCATGTATTTGGATTTGACGCAGTTAGTTCATATGAACGACCAAGCCCTTGAGTATTTTCAATACCATTGTTTAGAGGAAGTTCATCAAGAACTCTGATATATTCACCAGTACTAACTGTATAATATTCCCATTCTTCTGTTATGTAACCACCGTTGGACCATCTAATATATTTAGCGATTTGTTTTCCACTTGTACTGATATCCCAGTTACTATTAATTGCAAATAAAACCTCACCACCTAAGTCATCTAACTCAGATTGTGTTGGTCTAATATCAAGTCGACTGAGCACTGTATATTTAAAATTAGTTTGTTTAATAGATGAGAATTCAGATGCCATTATAATTGAATTAGTGCTACCTGAGATAGAACTAAAATTCACGTTATATAGACCACTGCCAATTGACATATTATGAATATCAGCAGTATGAGAGGTTAATATATTACTTCTCATTGAATAGTCTTTAATAGTTGCTCTATATGAGTGGTGTACATTTGAGTATCTTGAACCATGTAAAATATGTACATAACTGGATGCTAAAATTCCAGCGAACGCACCATTTATTTCAGTACCAGCAGCACCACCATGTACAGCTCGCCCAAATGAATTGATACCATCAGTTTTAGTACCATATATATTCGTCCCAATATGACCAATCATATAGGAATTATCGGCATATCCTACAATACCACTCTGAGTTGATGTCTGTATATTAGCATACAATGTACCACTATAAGTATCAAGTGCATCACCAGCAACAATAGAAACTTGGTGTGAACTTATTATCGTACCATGTGAAGTCCAACCCCTAATAGCACTTCCAATACTATTAGTAATAGATGAATGAGTAACCGGAGATACGTTACCTGTATTTACTGCATCATTTGCAATATAACAGTGCTCTGTATTATGTAGCATTGAATAATTAGCATCAGTAATTCTACCATTCTGTGATAATACTACTGAATTTCGGTCTATATTACCAATATTCTTCACACTATCAATCCTACCCCAATGTGAGTTCATTATTAATTGATTTTCACCTCTACCGTTAATAGTAGAACCATCACTATTTAACACCATATGAGAATTAAATACATTATCAGTATAAGGTTCTTCATTAGTATTATTATCAATTCTAACAAAGTTACTACCAATAACAGTCATTGAATTAGGCTTGCCAGTAATTTCAACATCAAAGGAACTAATTACCGTATTGTAATTTGTATTAGCCTGACCCTCTTCTGTTTTCGTTATTGTAGCTCTATAACTAGATGCAACGAAACTAAGTCCAATATCAGTCAATCTTGTCTGCTGTGATGCTATTATTCCATTATATGCAAGTAATGGGGATGGGACTGTGGTTAAGTTAAGACTTAATTGATTATCATATCCACCTAGTATTATTGAATGTATACTACCGGGACCTATTTTATTCAACATACCACCTAGAATAGAAGCACCCTGTGTATTAATACCATAAATTTTATTCTGCAGTCCACCGATAATAGTAGTAGCCGACGAATGGTCAATATTATCAGCATCTGATTGACTATTAAGTACCATGAATCCTGCACTCAATATGTAATAATCTTGCTCGGCTATAGAGTATACAGACTGACCTTCTGATATGCTTTGTACTGGATTAAAATCAATTCCAAGTATTGTACCGCTAGTTGTACAAAAATAATCACTTTCAGTTAAAGTATAACCATCAGCCGCTGGGTCGTTACTAATTGCTCTTACGACGTATTTAACATCAATTTTAGTCATTGCATTATTAGTACCACCCAATAACACTGATTGATTTCGCTGGTCAATAACCCCATAGTTACTAATTGCAACTGACATATTAGAGCCGACATGTTTTATATGAGTATTATACCCACTGACAGTATTACCAAATGCACCCTCAGCCCTAGTATTATCACCCAAAATATAAGAGAACTCACCTTCGGTATATCCAGTTTGAGCACCTCTATCAGAATCAATGTCCCTACTCCTAACTACTCCGACTGTATCACCATCTTCGGCATATTTAAGTCCCGGACCACCTACAGAAATAAGAGATTCCCATGTCACTATATTTCGACGATAAACAGTACCCTCAAACTCAATTTCGAATGCTGGAGCAAAATCACCCGGACGAGAATCAACGCCAAGTTGACCATTTGTTTCCCAATCCGTGATATATACAATCTCACGGTCTTTGTTTACGCCACTTAAGTTAGGCGTTGGACCTCCTAATGAAATTTGACTCTCAGTCAAGTAAGCATTAAGATAAATCCCATCAATAATTTCGGACATTTAAGAACCTCTTTTTTCTACCAACAAGTTTATAACTTTAGGTAATTAATGTTAGATACCGCTGAGTGTGAATCTATCGGCATCATAAATAGTGTATTCTGGTCTATCATCGTCATTGCCAATAGCCGCGTCAATTTCAAGGGACCTACATCCATCGAATGTATTACGGTCAGCATCTATGATTAATAACCCACCATCAAACCAGTTTTGAGTCATGTTTCCATGCCATGGGATGGCATATTGAATGTTCCTTGGATTTGGCCAAGTAAACATACTGTTAAGTACTGGGTCAGCCATTACACCACCAACGTAAGCAGTGCGTGACGGAATATCAGTTCCCTGCATTGCTGATACACACGGTCTGATATGCCAGTAAGTTCTCCACATGTGGGGTTGGAATAGGAACAGACTGTCATCTGAATCTGTAACACCACCATGAATGTTATTTGGTACAACAAAGTTGATACCAGTCGGAGCTGCTTTCTGAGGCTCTAGGAGACGCTGGAAGCGATAGTTTTCCGCACCTGCACTATCTACGCTAGGGTCAAGTTCAGGTACTCTATCCCCATTAATATCATATGGAAATGAAGGACTCATATAAGGCAATACACCTCGATTAAGTTCATTCGGCTTCATTAGATAATAAGGAGTATTTTCAAGTTGCTTATAAACAGAGTCAGAATTTTGACAAGCATCTCGATTCCAAATAAAGTCTGTATTCGGTTGCTGAGTTACATTGTTGTATGGGTATTGACCACTAACCAATGTATCATTCTGCGAAGCAATTCTAAGATTAGGTAAATCCTGTATTGAATTAAGAGCATCAGTTACTTCAACTGTATGAGCATATTGACCTGCACCAAATGTAACTATATCACCATAAGCAAATATACTTGTGTATACATTAAGGACTGGGTCCTGTGGAGAATTCAACTCATCAGTATTTTGTGGAACGTAAACCATTACATTATCAGAAACTGAATATACTGGACTTGGTGAATCACTAATGAAAATTACTTCATCCGTAACATTCCCTGTACCCTGTAATGTAGAAATATTGTAGACAGTATCTACTTCAGGTAGTATTACTTGGATGTAATCACCTAAAGTATTTGTATCCACACCTACTGTAGTTGTAGAAGTTTCGGTTTCATCAAGAGCCACTGCACCAAATGTCGGTGTTAAGTAACTTGTCGGAACCTGACGATAGTCAAGTGTCATCCAACGTCCTAGTCGACGACTGAATACAAATTTGATTTTAACTCTTGTGTAATTATAAAGCATTTTCTCGCGATAGAACTCACGGTCAACTAAATAGTTCTGCCCACTTACAACAATCAAATTTTTAATTGTTGAATTTGGTGCGTCAGCAACTGGATTACCATTTTCGAAATACATCCACGCAGGGTTATAATCTTCAGCAACTACATTAGTTCCATCCAAGTTAAGGTCCTGTAAAGTAAAGTTATCATCAATGTAACGACCAATGTCTGCACTTGGTGGTGTATCACCGTACTGCTCGAGATAATCACGAGTAGTAAACTTGTATATACGAGTTACATCCATTTCTGTATTAATTTCATTTAATGAAGTATTAGTGCTATCTGCAATAACATTGGTATCACCACTCACTACTGTACGGAAGTTATTGTAAAATCTATACGGCATGTAGTTTGAATAACCAGTGATGTAGTTACGTAAAAATTCTTCCAAATCACTGTTACTCGCATTATTTGTATTAGATGAAACAAATGCTTCATCGTAACCATCTTCATAAAAACGCTGAGCAATTGGATTACTCTCTAAGCTCTTACCTAAAGTGGCTGCAACTTCAGGATAAAGACCACCTGTAATAGTAGTGTAGTCATCGACATCTACAATATTAATTTCTGGTGGTACTTCATAGTCAGAACTAAATACTCTAGCAAATGGGAGCCAGTACATTCCATTGAATTTTGTAAAGTCAGCAATAGTGTCAGCACCATTGATTTGGAACATATTCTGAATCTGTCTGTCCTCTCCTGATGGAATTGTATAATAACTATCCCATAATTGACGACGGATATCATCCACAAATAATGAAGCTTCTCCATTATCAATAAGGAACTTAATGAATTTCTGTTTATTATCAACTGCAAATTCCCAAGTTGGGTCAGATGACGGATTCAACTCTCCGGGAATATAACGGTTACCTGCATTATTTTCACGCTCAGCACCCGGCACAGAATAGAATGACATATATGATTTGAATGCAGGTAGTGTACCAGCATAACTATCCAATGTTGGTTCTGCGGTATTACCTTCAGCATCTACGATATAATCAGGAGAATAAAGTCCTTTAGTAATCCATCTATATGCATTATCAGCGGCATTGTTAGGTAGCTGAGTTGTATTATAAGCAATAAACTCTTGTGAAGCTACTTGGTCGAAAAATGAAGTAGGTATATTGATAGAACCGTGATTACCATCATATCCATGTTGGAAAGTTTTAGCATCTGTTTGGAATCCACTATTATCGTCTCTAGAGTCAACTCTTACTCGACCATTACTAAAATCTGTAATAAGGTCTCTAAGGCCCTCTGCGCCCTGATGAGTGTAACTACCTACTGTCGCATAGTCTTCATCAGAAAGAAGCTCAGACTCACTCTGAGGAGCCAATATAGCAGGTAATAGAACTCGTAGGAACCCAGCCAACTCTTGCTGACTTTCAGTCGGAGATAAAGCAGTATTATATGATAATGGATTTGAGTAAATACTGAAGTTAAAGGATGATGGGGATATTGCTTTAATATCCAAGTTTCTTTTATATGCAACATTTGCAAAGCTACCTGTATCGGCAGTTCCACCGGCTGCATTCACATTTAACAAACTCCATTGAAGCATTCTCAATTGTGGGTCGTTATCAATACGCCATCCAAATGTACTTGTATTAGTTGGATATACAGTTGCAAGAATAACTCGCTTGTCCATATTAAATCCAAGTACATTATCCGGTGTGAAAGTTTGATGGTATACATTCGTATCTTCAGCAAATTCATTCTCTGGAGTACTTCCAAATATAGAAGTATTTCTTCTCTCAGTTAAACCTTTACTGCCAATGGCACCTTCAGCCTTAACTACCTGCTCAATAACAATAGTACCTGTAGCTGGACTTATCACATCCGAATCTACGGGGAATTCAAATGAATTTCTATATGTAACAATACCAGTCGAGCGACCATTATATTCTTCTTGGTCTGCTCCGTTAATACAAAGAATAACACCAGACTTGCGAATAATCCAGTTCTCGTTTGCACCTGTCGTAGTAATATCGATTGGCGTACCACTAGTATCTTCTAGTGTGATTTTATATGCAGCAAATGATTCAACTACATAAGTCTCACCGTCTGTTAAGCCTACTGGTAAAGTTCCTGTATCACCAACAGCAATAACAACTTCTTCACCTTTTCTAAATTCTTCAATTACTTTAATTTGACTAGACTCAACGATAACATCAGTTGGGTCAAATAAAGTCCCATAGATATCAACATTATCGACTGTCGTTAATGTTGCCAATCCATCAGTTTGTGTGAGAGTATCAATAGCAATATTACTTAGGTCAAGTTCTTGTGTACCACCCACTACATAAACGCGCGGTTGGGTTACATAGTTTCTATAACCACTCAATGAACCAACTGTATTAAACTTAAATGGGTCGGTATCAGGAATAGCCAAAACTGACACATCCAACTCAAATGGTGTACCATCATCCAATTCAACTGGAGTAGGTAAATGAACGAATGTTTTCTTACTACGAATTTTCGCAGTATTATTTATTGAGTCTGTATAATCAACCACATCACTATAAACAAATAGTTGCTGTAATTCAGTGAATTCTGTAGTTACATCATCAAACGCAATAGGAATTAAGTTATTATGGTCTTTAAGTGTTTGTAATAATTCAGCTGTTGTCTTATTAGGGTCAGTGAAATCTATATAATCAGTTTCTGTTGACTCTAAGTAAATTCGAATTGAATCGGCTGTAGGGGCATCATATGTCAATGTAGTTGGGGTCCAACCAGTATTAAATGGGATAATATCAGTTAAAGTTACTTTTGGTCGCTGACCGAAATAATAACTTACCACATCACCTACGGTTTCTCGTTTAATGATTTGGATTCCAGTTGTGAATGCAGAGTTATCTACAAGGTCATCAAGATATCCTCTCAAGTCATTATTTGTATAAGGGGCATATGCCAAACGAGTTATAATATTTATACCAGTACCTGTACTAGTAATAGCTACATGAACACCACCTGTATCTTTAAGTGTAATTACATCACCTACGATACTCTCAACGTAATAAGTAGTTCGTGCAACTATTCCATTAGGAAGTACACTACCATTCTCATCTATGAACCAAACAACATCATCTATAGCAAATAATTCACCACTCTGAACTTCAATTTCATCAGTCCCTACATTAACATCAGTATCATTAAAGAATTGTACTGTCATTGGAATTGCATCTTGGCTTTCCAATGTATGGTTTACTACTAAACTTTGTCTACCA
>Ga0233414_10000296_pt1 | contig 21249 bp, 11 predicted proteins | sample Na_anoxic_10_MG_FD_189020 | JGI IMG/M metagenome (GOLD analysis project Ga0233414, IMG submission 189020) | Seawater microbial communities from Saanich Inlet, British Columbia, Canada - Na_anoxic_10_MG | ecosystem: Environmental > Aquatic > Marine > Inlet | place: Canada: British Columbia... | reverse complement strand
TAACAATTTCGTGCATGTCCAATACTCTGTTCCTCAAATCAATGCTCACTTAAGAAAGATCGTTGATGAAGTCTGGAAGATCCGTAAGAAGAAGAAAGAGGAGATGAGGTCTAACAGGAACGAGTTCTGTAACTGGTGTGCTTATAAGACTGCTTGCCCTGAATTTTGTACTGTACATGAAGTACAGAAAACAATAGAAGAATTAAAAGCTAAGAAGAAGAAGAAGTCTTAGGGTAAGTACCATATATAAAAGGGCGATAAATATCAATCTCTATCGACCGAAAGAAGTTTTCTACTTGATCTGGAGAGTACTTACACTTCTTAGTTAGGTAATTAAACAGCATCTCAAGCTTGATGGGCTTCTGTTTATTCATAGCATCCAGAACTTTCAACTGGAAATGCTTTACAAACTTTTCAGAGAACTTATGTCTCCATTTCTCTACGAATGAATAACTAAGCGTTTCATTTATCAAATCAAGGAAGTCTATAATCTCGATGTCTAGGTTGTTACTCATGGTTTAAATTTAATATATATAATATATAATAACACGACATGCCTAAATTTTCAAAACAAACTCAGAATTTTTTAAAATCTGTTGGAGCGGATCCTGAAATCAGCGTTCAGATAGTCCCCAGGTCCGATTCTTGTGCTAATCCAGGAGATATTTTATTTTTTCGATATAGTCTGGGAAAAGGTAAGGGTAGTAGAGCCGAAAGGCTGTTTCTAGTCACGCAACCCATTACCAGAGAAGCAGCTACAGGTAATTTGCTATTAACAGGGTTTAGGGTTCCTGGGGATGGAGATTATACCCCAGAATCTTTAGATTCGCTATATAAAAATAAGGAGTTACCTAAAGATAACTACAGAACTTATATTATGAGTCATATCTTTGGTCCTCTCAGAAGAATCAGGAAGTCTTAATTATGGTAGTATCCGATCTAGTATTAGGTGGCTTAACGAAAGCCATGGAAGGGCTAACTGCCCAGATCAAATCTGGTATGGATTTTGCCATGAAAGCCGAAAAAGCCAGTTTAGCTTTAGGCATGACCTTTGAGCAAACCAATGACCAGCTTGGTGGCACCATGCAGGGCTTGCGGGGAGACATGAAGCAGAGGTTCGCTGGAGCCATTGCTGGTTTGGAGGCAGGTCTTCAAGGGAATACTGCGGGAGTGGCTAAACTGATTAACCAGCAACGCTTAACTGGAACGCAATCAGCAGGAACAGCTAAAGCTATGGCTACCTTAGAGGCCCAGCTTGGATTATCTAGAGAGCAAACTAACAAATTATCAAGTAGTCTAATTGATACTGGAGCAGAGTGGGGGATTAGTACTGATAAATTAGTTGGTGCGATGACTGCTTTAGAAGCCTCTTTCCCTGCTCAGGCTTTGGCAGGTATGGGAGATAAAGTTACTGGTGCTATGGTGCAGTTAACTGCCCAGCTACCCCAAGGTATGCACAAGCAACTTAATTCTGCGATGGGTATGATCATGGATACCAGCCTGGAAGGGATGGAGAAGTTAGCTAAACTTGGTATAGGTGGAGTAAGAGAACAACTTTCTGCTGCTAAGAATCAGGATGAAGCAGCCAAAATTTTAGAATCAGCTTTTAAGACAGCCGCAACTAACTTTAATCAAATTGGGGGAGGTGCGGAATCCTTTTATGCTTCGCTAGGTGTTGCAGCAGATACCTTTGGTCCAGCAGCGATTAACTTTACCACTGTCTCTGAGGGTTTTGGAACAAGAGTAAAAAAAGAGGGGGCTGATGCTGAAGCCTTTGGTAATCAATTAGGTGTTATTAAATCTGAGATTATGGTGCCTCTTCAGGAAGCGTTTGTGGAGTTTTTCCCAATAATTAAAGGAATTGGTATCGTAATAGGAACTAAACTTAGAGAAGGTGTTATGTTTGTGGTGGATGCTCTAACTAAGGTGTTCCTAAAGTTAGGAGGCTTTTCAGGAATGATTGAAACATTGAAAAAGACTTTTTCAGGTATTCAAGACAAGTTTAAATTGGCAAAAGATATTACTATCCCACTTCTAATAGGGGCGTTAGCTACTTTGACTGCGATGGCTGTTGGGCTTGGTATAGCATTATTCCCCATCATCTGGCCTTTCCTAGCACTAGGAGCAGGAGTAGTACTTGTTGTTGCAACGATGAGAAAACTAGAGGAGAAATTTGGAGTTATGTCTTGGGTAACAGAAAAAGTAACAGGTGCAATCCACGGGATGAAAATGGCTATTGCCGAATTTTTGATTGGCTTTGGAAAAATGCGCTTTGTACCAGCGTTTATTGGAGAGTTAGGAGAGTCCTTAAAGAGCAGCACTGAGGCTATTAAAAAAAATAAAGAATTAGAAAAAGCTGCAAAGGTTAAAGGTGAGGATATTGATAACATGAATCATAATGAGCTTATGGGGGCTCTTAAAACGCAAATAAAAACTGATAAAGTAGCTATGGGACTTACAGAAGAAATTAAAGATGCTTCAGAAACCACAGCAATAAATACGGCCCCAGAAATTAAAACAACCCCAGAGTTCTTAGATCAAACAGCTAACATGCTTGGACGAAGTATTGAAGGTATCCTTGGGGTTGGAAGAGATACAACCTCAGAAGAGATTCTAGAAGAGCTACGAGAAGCAAATCAACAGAGAGCAAAAGCAGCAGCCGAAGCAACAACAGGTAGCGGAAATTCTGCCCTTACATCTACCTAAAATTTTACCATGACAAATAGACACATAGTTGATAGAGCATTACCTGAAAGAGCAAAGCTTATGTTTTACTTCCCTGTACCAACGCAGGGTAGTGATTTTTATGTTATCGAAGTACCCTTCTTCGAAAATGTTAGTATTAAAGAGAGTAAGAAAGCCAAGTATCAAAAGTACTCCACGATTTCTAGATCGAGTAATCTATACAGTTACCTGGGAGCCGACTCACGCAACCTTACTTTATCTTTCAATATGACACTACCACATATTCTAGACGAGCATCCAGGAATTACGCTAGATGAATATGTTAAATATGATAAGTCCGTTGAAAATGTAGATGGAGAGAAAAAGAGATTCCTTGAACCTTATAACGAAGACTCAATACCTACAGGCACAGCCTTCAAGCTTGGAACAGAGTATACTAAAACATTTGCTAAGTCTTCTGCGAAGGCAGTTCTATTAAATAGTACGATAACTAATTCTTTAAACTCCCAAGATAAGCATTTCATTCAGAGCAGATATGGGATTAGCGAGACGGATATGAACTCTATAAATACTATGGGTAATATTACTAAAAATATAACTAGTAATCCCATGGCTTTATTAAATCCTACAGCAATGGGCGAGGTTGCTAGGAATTCGCAGGATGCTTCACAAAATGAAGCTAAAATTAATATAGAAAATAATCAGGATAATCAATTAAAATATAGAATTATTGATATAATTATTTATTGGACAAATATCATTAGAGCTAGTGTAGTAAATAATGCTAAGAATCCTTTATATGGTCCTCCTGTAATTAGATTACGACATGGTATTCTCTATCAAGATATTCCCTGTATTTGTACTAATTATTCAATTGACTATAATGAAGCAGCGGGATACGATATGGACACTTTATTACCTCGCCAACTAAAGATTACTATGAAGTTAGAAGAAATAAGAACAGGAGACTTTGGTGAGTTTGATACTACAGACATTATCAAGAAAGACAATTTAGCTGGTTGGGAAGCTGTTGTTGAAGGCAAACACCATAGCATGGACCCTGGCTATAGGAGTCAATCCTAATGGCATCTTTAGGAAAAGATAGAGGTCCTTATAGCCTAGACTACAAACAAGTATTGCATAGAGGAGTTACTACGACAACCATCTTAAATACTCCTAAGTTTGATAACCTTTTAGTAAATTTAGGGGATGCTTATGAGTACGAGATTGGTTATATTCCTGCTGGGTACGAGCATCGTCCTGATTTAATTTCCAATATTTTTTATGGTAGTCCTAAAAATTGGTGGCTTCTAATGTTAGTGAATGGTATCTCAGACCCTGGAGAGGGGTTCACGGAAAATCAAAAAATTATAATCCCTAAACTGTAATGAGAGTTCCTACAGCAAATGTAATTATTGGATTTGATAGGGGGGTTATGGATAGGCTCTTTACCGAAGGAGCAACCTATAAGAGTTTAATTCAGGGACTAACCAAAAAGGGGGAGTTTGATGAAGTTCTTCTTTTTGATAATGAATCAAACCCTAACTTCGTATCTTTTGAACATACTATGGGTTTTGGTAAGGGCATGAAGATGGTTTTAACTTTTATTGATCCTAAGGGTGAGTTTGAGAGAAGGTTTATGACTGATAACATAACTAGAAACATCGCTGGGTTTAGTAAAAATAAAAAGGCTTATAATAAATTTACTTATGAAGAACTAGCTATATCCAAAGAAGAGACTGAGGATCAAAATAAAGAGGATGAAATTTCAGCAAAAGCCAATGCAGATGTTGAGAAAAGCCAAGTGCTATATGATAAGAAGTTTTTTTCAGACCTTAAAGAAAAGATGTCGGAGCATTACGGAGAAAGAGAATTTTATGTAGCTTATGGATCAGGAAGTAATCTTGATCTTTGGTCTGGTCCACACAGAACCGTAATGACTGGTGCTGAAGTTACTGTGAAGGGATCCAGAAAAATTACTTTGACTCTAACCCCCACTGCAAATGCAGTTCAATTAAGCCATAGACGAGGTGCATCTAATGAGAAAGTAGACTTAGATTTGGCGGGATTAACCATGCGGTACTCAGGAATATCCAAACCTATTGAATTTACTAACTTAAAAGAAGGAGGTAAGGCATATGATCCTATAGCCTTACTAGGTTTAAGTGAGTTAGCAGTTTCTGGTATTACTGGGTTAGTTGATACAGCTTATTCAAATAGTAAGGATACTACTGATGCGCTAAAGAAGATAGGGTTAGCTAATGCAGCCTCTGAGTTAGGTGATTTTGATTTTCATTCTATGATCGTTGATACCTTGCGAAGTTATGTTCAAAAAGCAACAGGAAATAGGAATGTAATTGTCCTCTTGCCAAATATTAATGTTACTTGTAGACAGCACCTTGATGATAGTATTAAAAATTCTAGAGCAAGCCAAGCCCTAAGTATTATATCCAGTGCTTCAAAGATACCTTTGTTTGGTTCCTTTATTAAACAAATTACTGACTATCAGTATAATCCTAATTTAGGAGAGTTAGGATTTAAAGAACAGTTCATATCTAGCTTCTTAAGCTCTTTCGGATTAGAGCTTCACCAGACGCTAAAAGATGCTACGGGGTACGAACTAAAAGCTATTCCATATAGTAGTATAGAAAGTAGGATAAACTACGAAGTAGGTAAAACCGCAAATGAGAGATTTGAGAAATACTTTGATCATCATAACTTCTATGCCATAGCCCAAAAGGCTAGTGATAAGGGTATTCCAAATCATATGGATGTTGTTAATACCATTATTAAGAAGATTAATCTTAACGCCAAAGAAGAGTATCAAATAAATTTAGGTATTTATAATGAGACAGATATAAAACTTCTAGATTTTTGGGGAGGTAGTATTAAATCTCTTCCTACACATAAATTTCCTCTCTTTGGTGGATATAAAGATTTTAGTGAGGACCAAGAAGCCATTATTGTTGGGGACCAAGCATTGATTCAGAAGTATCTTTATGGCAAGGTTGATCTAGATAATAAGTTTAAAACTATTCAAGAGTATCAGGATGCTGCCTCTCTGGCTAAAGAGAATCAAGGTAAGTATGAAAGTGATTTAGAGAATCTACCTGTAAGTAATCCTTGGGAAGCCCCCAGCCCAAAATATACATCCACGCTTGCTGCCTCCTCTTTAGAAGCCGCAGCTATCGAACAAGGTGAAATTTATAAAGCAGGTATAATAGGTGCAGTAAAAGCTATTCCCCTCCACCCATTAGACGCACTAATGCTAACTAGTAAGAGCTATAATAAAGCGGTTAGGGCGATAGCATTTCCCCCAATTACAGGAGAAGGCTCCTTTGGAGATATTTCCGATATTCCCGATACCTTTGGGTATTCGGATAAACAATTTACTAATACTAAAAAAGATTATATAAAGAAGCAAGGAATTCCTATTTTTAGATACAACACAACAAACCCTAATGTTTTAGATATTAACTTTAAATTTGGAGGAGTCTATTTCGCACAACTAAAGATGGGATTTAATAAGATGGTTACTAGGAAAGCCTCTGGTGTTACAGAAGGTCTTTTGCCTATCGGAACGGGAAGTTTACCCATTAGGACTATAGGTGCTGCTGCTGCATACTTAAGACAAAAGAACTTTTCTTTAGATTCAGATAACAGATTAGAGATATTAAAAGATTTGAAGGGGAAAGTGTCCATAGAACTTATGAAAGACCTTGAAGTAACTGACCCCTTATCGGCTGCTCAAGCAATCGGTGCTTTACTTGACAAAGCTGAAGGTGGTAATGATGATGATCTCAAAGGATTAATTGAGGTTGATCAATTATTACCTGGAAATCCCCAGTCCGTTTTGACAGACTTTGCAGAAAATGTATATAGACAAGCCCTCCAAATGAGTATAAAAACCCTACCTCTTTTTCATGTATCAAATATTCACAATATGTCTTCGCCATGCATTGTGTTTGCTCAAGATGCTTCTATAAAACAATCTATTGATCCACAAAGGACTTTGTTAAATTCCTTCTTTAGTGGCCTTTATAAGATAATGGGGTGGAAACATACTATAAATACTAGTACTGCCACCTCCGAGTTTAGCCTCGTAAAAAATGCTCCTAAGTATGATCTTGAGGAGGCTTCCGAATGAGTCAGATAATTTCATTAGCGGAAGTTAGGGATACGGCTGATGCAAGTCGAAGTGGATCCTTTTTAGCTAGAATTGTTGAGTTAGGGAACGAGGAAAAACGAGTTAAGTATGTTAGTCCTTTCGCTTCTAATGGGGAGGGGGCTTTCATTGGCATTCCAATGGTTGGAGTACAGATCCTAGTATGTAAGCCTGGGCAGGGGGATGATTGGTATTACTTAGGGTCCACCTTCGAACCAGAGCCCTTCCAGGTCGAGGGAGCGTCAATTGCTGACGCTACTGTTTACCCTCTAGAGAGAGCTAACTCAGTCCTATACAGGTCTAGAGGCGTTCCTATGGCTGTACAACTCACAGGGCCAGGAGGGGGCGGTATCTCAGTAACTGAGGAGTACAACCCTAAGTTAATTAACAATAAAACAGAGATCAGATCAAATGTAAATAAGAGAATTACTTTAAGTGATAGTCCTGCTATTGATGCTATCACACTAACCTCTGGGAATGGAAGTAAAATTACCATAGCTGATGATCCTCAGAATAGTAGCATTGCTGCTCAGTCTGTCCAAATTGAGACTGTTGGCCCCCAAAAATATATCAACACAGAGTCCCAGACTGATGTATTAGTCGGATCAGCAGGGAGAGAGCTTCAGCTACTTAACATGGCTAGTGGGATTGAGTGGGGTCCTGGAATCCCTTGCGGTAATGTAAATATTCAAAGTAAGTGGAGAGATATAAATGTATTCACCCAAGCAGAACAAGGACGAATCTTTATTGAATGCTTAAATGAAAATGGAAGCAATCAGGTTATCCAAATTGAGACTAACGGGGATGGAGGAGCTATTGTTATTAAAACTAAAGGAGATATCCGTTTAGATGCGGGTGGAAATATAGAAATGAAAGCAGGGGGACAGATAAGGATGCAGAGTGATGGCGGTGCAACTAACATTACTTGCCCAACATTGGAGGTCGCAGTGGCAGGTAACGCTAACATTGATGCTGCTACGATACAATTAGCTAACGGAGCTAATGCGAGCCCACCAAGCGTTGAGGGAACACAAAGCACCTATGGTAACACTGGTATCACTACATACTAAGAGGCAATTATGGCATCATTTGATTTAGAAACCTTCTTAAAGGTACAAGGTAATACAGGCACTGGAGCCCTTCAGGCTTTAGGTATGTCTTTTGGTATGCCCAGTTGTATGCTGAATTTAGCAGCGGGGGCTTTGAACCTTCTCCCGAGTTCTGTTTTGAGTAATATGCAATCTCAAATCTCACAAGGAAAAGCTAAAGCTAATGAGGTAACAAAAGAAGTATTCAAAAAGCTAATGCTTAATACTGGAATTATTGAGTTTGATACGGATACAGGCGTTTTTAAGTTTATGTCGGATACTGCATGGCAAGGAATCGACAATGATGATAACCAAACAAAGGATAACTTAGCTGGCCTGTTGGGAGCGTTTCAATACGCAGCTTCCTTTGGGGCACAAATCTACCAAAACTACACAGACATAGCAAACCAAATTGACGCTATCTCTGACTGTCTTCAGAAGTGGAACGACCTTCAATCCTTCCAGTCTGGAAATTCCGCTGATCAAAAAGCTACGCTTCCCACCGCAGAAGCAGATGCCCTCTTCGATTCCATGTACGCAGGTGATAAGGCGCGACTGGAAACGGCAGGAGATTTTATGTCTAAATGCGATGATAAGATCAAGGAAATTAATGATCTTCTTAAGGCTAGAGCAGCAGACCCCTCCCTGGAACCTAAATTATTAGACTCAAGAGAGTTAGACCCCTTCTTAGATAAAACCACTTTTAGCAGAAGTCCCTTGGCCGATCCAGAAGTTGGACAAGAAGATCAAGAAATATTTAGACTTACTTATGGGCCTCCAAAATCCTCTGATGGTCAATATGTATTAACCTCCGATGGACTCTATTACGATTCCCAGTCGGGGGGACTAAACCCCGTGTTTCTAGCTATTTCGGGAATAGTCCCTATCGGAGATCAGTGGAAATATGATTATGATCCTAACTTAGGGGGTAAGGGCCAAGCAGTCTCTATCAAGTCTCTGAATAAATTTACGGACAATATTTTTGATCCAAATATAATTGATGATAGTAGAGGGCTTCAAGCATACTATGATGAGGATCACTTCCTTTCAGTTCTTAAGCAACAAAGAAATAAGCTAACATATGATTTATCTGCTGATTTGCAGGTATTTATTGATGGTGGAGAAGCTATATCAGTAATCCAAAATCAGAGGCAATTAATTATTACAGAAATTGCTAATCACAATAATAAGATAAATAGAAGAAAGAAACAGATTGAGGTTGCCGTAAAAGCACCACAAATTTATGGGGACTTAGAGGGTCCTATGTTCGCCCCAGGAGAAGTACCTATTAACGATTTCTCCTACTTAGCTGATTTTAATTTATCAGTAGATTTTGAAAAACAGAATTCCTTGATTTTCAAGCAAGCAGATGTTGTAGGTATTGTTTTACCTATTGAAGCTAAGTTCTCAAGGATCAACGCATCACCCCCATCCATATCTATTGATCATTTAAATATTCCTACCGTAGGCAAAGGATCTATTATTTATTCTCCATCATCTACAAATTCAGGGACGGTGTTATCCTTGACTGATCAGATTGTAAGTAAAGATTTGTTTGCCATATATAATTTTCTTGAGACTACTTTAGAATTACCTTCCTCAATAGATTTTCCTGTGACAAATTGTGCCACAGATAATATGTATAATAATGCTCAATTAGTGGGAGCATCCAAAAGAACACTATTCTTATCAGGTTTAAGTATTCCATATTTTGAGGGTATTGTTAAGAACAAATCCTCAGATCCTGCTGGAGCATCCGCTCTTGGATCATACGCCAAGCTTCCCGACACAAAAGAGTTCCAGGACCTAACCTATTCGCCAAGTGGATTCACCATGGAGTGCTGGGCTCATGTTCCAAATATTATGGATGGGGATCTTGGTTGGCTTAGTTCTACAGTATCCTCACTAACTAAGGTTATTCTAGCTAGTGAGAATGTTGGTTCTGCCTCAGGAGTGTTAGCTGTGGATCATACGGGGAGCGAGCGAGACTTGGATTACTTGGAGAACAAAAGAGGTGAGAGCTTTGTCAGGGGGATGGTTTGTGGATTTACTAGAGATAGAAGAATCACCCAGGCTTCCGCAGGATACAGTAATAATAATTACGATAATGACCCAGCATCCTCCTTGAGTTTCTTCATAGCTCCTACCCAAGCTAGAGACGCTTCCTCAGCATCCTGGATTAATAATGATGATTGTCAGGATTATCCAACTTTTTACAAAATGAAAGTGGATCTTTCAGCTACTGATTTTGGCAATGTATCCTCACAGTTTGTCCTTATTGATATATCTTGTGACCCTAGAACTAATACTATTAAGCTATTCGCTGATGGATCATTAATTGCCACCTCAGCAATATCAGATGTTTTCGGTGTTGATATAGGACTCCCACCAAGCCTACCCACCTTCAAGAAAAATAATAGCTTCCAGTACTCCTCAACTACGGTGGACGGTCCTACAGTGCTTAAACAAGGACCCCTACTAAATACATTCTATACTCCTTGGATAGTGGGTGGAGGATATACTGACGGCATGTATAGTCACGGAAACTTCTTAGGAGGAGATCGTGGGGGAATAACCAGCGGTCTTCGTGGGCACCTAGGAAGTTTGAAATTTTACGCTAGAGCCCTAGATAATTCAGAAGTATTAAAGAACTATAAAGCCCAAGAAGGCTTCTTCAAGAATATTAAGATCTAATGGCATCTAATCAAACAGTTACGGTTTTTGGAAGTGTACCCCCTAGGTATACGAAACAGGGGATAACTTCACAGAAGCAAGAGGTCTACGGACTGTCCTTCCCTTTGGGATCTGCTCTTGGAGGAGGATTCTTTTCAAAGCGATCTGGTATTGTTATGATAAGAGAAGCGGTCAAGCAGCTTCTTTTAACAGAGAGGGGTGAGAGGGTTATGCTTCCCAATTTTGGATGTAACCTAAGAAAATTTCTTTTTCAACCATTAACTGAATCTACTTTTGAATCAATTAAGCAAGAGATTCAATATTCCTTTAAGAATTACATTGTAGGAGCTAACATTGCAAAATTAGCTGTGTTTCCTATGGGTGAGGCTGGCCCAGCAGGAGGGAACTCCCTTAAAGTGGTTTTATCTTTACAAATAGATAGTGCTGACTTAGAGATATTTGATGTTGAGGTAAACATATCATGAACTTTTCTGGAACTATTACATCGGACTATATGAAGTTAGCAAACATTCCCGTTGTAAAGAGACCGTCTCTTATTAACTTTGCTGCTACTGATTTTCTTACTCTTAGGAATTCTCTGATTGAGTATGCTAAGACTGTATATCCGACAGACTACAAGTACTTTGTAGAATCTGATTTGGGGATGATGTTCCTAGAGTTGGTGGCGTACATGGGATCTGTTATGTCTATGAAAGCTGATATGCTTGCTAATGAGAATTTCTTAGCCACAGCTACACAACGACCCAGTGTTAAAAAGCTATTACAGTTAATTGGAATTCGTATGAGGGGTCCTCTTTCTGCGGCTACCGATGTGAAGATTACCTCTCCTTTAGCAGTAACCGCTGGAACAGGAACCATCGAAATTGCAGCTACTAATAGAATTATAGAAACCATCTCCCCCGAGGATGGAGGAGTGCTAAATTATACATTATATAAAGTAGTTAATGGGCTTGTTGATACAGTCAATTCTACTGGGTCAATTATTCTTAATGATGAAGAGGGCCAAGGATCTCCAGTAACGGTATTTGAAAATGTAGTTATGCAGGAGGGAACACTTGTAAAGGATTCAGGTAGCTTCGCAGCGACTGAAGGCGTTAAGACTATTAAGCTTACACAAGGCCCTGTTGTAGATGGAAGCGTTCAGGTATATACTGATGGGCCTAACGCTACCAATAACGGAGCCTTTGTTGAAGTGCCTAATGTGTTCTTCGCTTCTGGATCTTCTGACAAGATTTTTGAAGTTATTTATGATGATGATTATAAGGCTACAGTCGTTTTTGGAGACGGTAGTGTTGGAGTTTCCCCAAACGATACCTCTAATTATTATGTCTTTTATAGAGTTGGTGGAGGAACCCGAGGGAATATAGGAAAGAATACTATTAATAATACTTTAGTTGCCCTTGTTAATGGGATACCGCAGAGCGTAGATATAACAAATATTTCAAAGGGTACTGGTGGTTCAAATGCAGAAACATTAGAACATGCTAAACGATATGCTCCATTAAACTTTAGAAGGCAAGATCGTCTAGTAACCATAGAAGACTATTCAGTATTTGCTAATACATTCATTAGTACTTTCGGTACGGTTGGTAAAGCTGTTGCTGCTACTAGACAAGCGTACTCCTCAGCTAATGTGATTGATATTTATACTTTGGAAAAAGCTTCTGATCTTCAATTGCAACGAGCTACTACAAATTTTAAAACCCAATTACTAACTGCTATAAATAAAAAGCGCATGGCAACGGACGATGTGGTTATTGTGGACGGTCTTATTCGAACCTTAGATTTAATTACAACAATTAAAATTGATAGAGAGGAAGAGGCAAATCAAGACCAAATCAAAGCAAGAGTTAGAGACAAGGTTATGGCTTATATGAATGTAGATAATCGGGAATTTGGAGAGGATTTTAATGTAGCTGAAATAAACAGACAAATCTTTGAAGTGGATGAGGTTATATTTTCTACAATAGATAACATTGAAAAAAATATTACAATTGATTTTAATGAGATTGTTCAATTGAATAATTTAACAATTAATGTAGCGTTATTAGACTAATGGCAGATAGCAAGTACACACCAAATCCTAGAAAATACTACAAGACAAACTTTGTAGATCTAGTGGAGCTTATCACCCCTGAGGTGTATAAGGCAGAGGATTTATCCATAAGCGGTGTTGAGCTAAATCCTGTCTCTCAGGTAATCAATGCTCATATAAATGTTGCTGCTAATATTTCTAATATTATTCCTTTGTCTGGAGTAGCTAACAGTCAGACGAGTGCCTTAGGAAACATTAATGGTATAGCACAGTACTTTGTAAAACAGAATGAACTAACTAATATTAATCCATTCTTATTTGAAAGTAAGATCATGCTTCCCTTAGGTACTAGTTTAGCAGCCTACGACACAAGCGCAGAGTTCTCCACATACTTATCGGGTACATTGCTCCCGATGATTATACCTCCTTCGCTTACGCAGGTTGATCCCCTCCAAGCTAATATAGTAACATTATCTTCTTTGACGGGAGATTCAAATACTAGCAGTGTTCATAATTACTTAGTGGATGCTTTAGGTTGGATGTATTTCTTGAATACTTCTGCTGATGGAGGACTGGATTATTCTCCATCTAGCTATGTTCTTAGCTCTCTAAATTCTCTATATCTGGGGAATACGCTAAAGACAGTTGATGGCATAAAAGGACTAACAGAGTATTTGTGGAGAAACAATGAGACATGTTCTTTCGGTGCGTATATCCCTGTCGATTTTATCTCTGGAACAGCAGATGGTATTACTGAATCTAGTGCAGGAACCGTAGCAACCTACACTAGTGGAACCCAAAAACTTGAAGCCCTTCAAACTTTTATAGACATAGTATACTCTCCTCTGTATATTGATGAGCAAGACTATACTGTTAAGGCCGCATTTGATAACTACATAGATGCTACTCTACTGTTATCAAACAATATATCTAAAGGACCGTACAGAAAGTTTACTAATCTTTTAGGGTATGAGTTTGCTGACCTCACTGATCAAGTTGAAAATATTAGTTTAATTTATGATATTGAGAATGTTAAAGATGAGCATATTCAATATATCGCTGACCTTATCGGATTTAAACTTCGTGGTAATTCTCCTTCAAAGTGGAGACACCAACTGCGGCTCGCAATAGATCTTTATAAGCAGTCGGGAACTATAGGAGCTATTCAAGCAGCGATCAACGCACTGATTGTTGATTCTGTTTTTGATGTATCTGGTAAGGTGCAGGAGCTATGGGAGTCGTACCTTCCCCAGTTAGTTTGGTATGCGTTAGGTACGGAATCACCCCTGTTTAAAAACCTAAACTCTTGGACTCCTGGATTGGCTACCCAAGCAGGAGTATCTTTGTACAGTACTAGCAGCCTGGAAGAAAATATCAAAATCGTTACTGATAATATCCTATTAGATCTGTATAAAGCGTTTCCTGATAATTTCTTATTCCACGGAAATAGATTTCCTGTACCTGAGTTGTGGGAGCTTGATATTAATGGATGTAAGACTAAGCGTTATACTATTATTAATGAGCCAGGAATGAAGCCATTCCACATGCATTCTTATGATAGTAATGGATATCAAGCATTCAAACAGGATGCGAAACTATTTGGGGAGAGGAATGCTTTCGAGGCTGCTACAGGATTTGGTGCATTAGGATCAGGTGTGTATATGGCTGGTGCAGAACACTCCAACATAGTTACGGGAGCTAGGCCAATATATCTTAAGCCAGAGGGGGATCTTAATTTCTTATTTAACTATAGAGAGAAGCAGAACTACCCACTACCTCCGTTTGAGGAAGTAAAATACTATAGAGACTCTAGTGTTACTGCTGACATGGTTAGCTTACTGGTAGAGAGGTTGAAATGCTTTAGGGTAAAGGATTCCTTTGCTGATGAGGTTGGTAATTATATTCTTAGTAGTGCGGTCACGGATGAATCAGATCTCGGTGCTTTAAATGAGATGCTGATGTTCTTTAGTTCAGTTCAGACTCCATCGAACTTTAACGATGTGATGCTTAGTATTTCGGACTACGAGAAGAACCTACTCCCTTTGTGGAATGGAAAATCCTCACACCTATTCATCAACTTTAAAGATACTGATTTTGATTTTTCTAAAACTACATTAGAAGGTGATGGAAAGTATGCCTTGTATGAAGCAGCTAGAGTAGCAAGAGAATTCTCTCCTGCTCACGCTATCACTAGAGTAAACCTAACTGCTAGTGCAGAAGATGATTTTTCTACATCAGGTGCTATGTGGGAATACTTAGGCTTTGATAAAGATGATAATAGAGCTTCCTATACTTCAGCCTCTGTCCTAGGAAACTTTGAGATTAGTGGAGCAGCTATGGGGGCTGTAGGTCCAGGAAACTCTGATGGTAGGGGGGGACTGAACACTTTCAAACGAGCCGCTGTAGATAGAATTACGGATGGTCTTGAATCAACTACTTCTTCTACCTTTGCTCCTAGACGAGCTTTAAGAAGGCGTAACTTTAAGTATCTTCTTCCCAAAGAGGGATACTACGATAGGACTGGATTTAATGGTCCTGTGAATTGGGATCTAGAAGCTCAGAATCCAAACTTGCTTTCTTATACGGAGGATCTTGGAGGCTCACCTGGGCTAGATATGGGTGTGGCTCCTACAAATGGAAGTTCCATTGATATTACAGGAACACATTGGAGGGGGAATCCAGGAGCATTAGGCACTTTTTCATCTACATTAGAAACTAATCCTTTTGGTGGACCCTCTTCGACAGATCTGAGTGCGTCACAGTTTGGTACTGGTGGTGGGGCTATATTTGAAACTGGACTCCCCGCCGAAAGAAACCCCGTGTTCAAATCAGCTTATTATACTATACAAAGTTGGTATGTTAAGAAGCCAACAACAAATCCATCCACTACTTTTAAAATTAATAATTACGATTATGGTCCTGCTGATTTTGAATCTAATGAAGTTACTTTTGAGTGGGATGGTAACGCAGCAGTTGTACAAACCGAGGCTCACGCCGCCACCACAGGTTATGTGGAGAGCGTTGGAAATGATTGGTACAGATGTAGCATAACTACAAGCGGCTTGGGAAGAGGTGCTGGTTCGGATACCGTTGAAGGAGATAGAATACTCCCCTATTTCTATCTTACTTTAGGAGCTTCCTATCACCTATATATATCTTCTCCTCAACTAGAGCAGAAGCTTATATCAAAAGGGGATCTCCTCCCTAGCCCATATCAGGCAGTAGAAGGAGCCTCCCCCACTAATAATCATGATAAGGGAGAACTTACCTTAGGATATGTGGCTTCAGCAGCAGCGTTCCATCCTATAGTTGATCCTATTGATCCATCAGGCGTTTGGCATGAGTGTGAGAAGCTTGATTCTTCCCGTCAGTTCTCTGGAGTTTATACTAGCGCAACTTATCCCTATAGAGGATTAACTCCCCTCGGATCAAATAACAAGATGCCAGAAGAGGAATCAGCCACAGCTAGGTATGTGGATAGAGGTCAAGTTCCTGAATTATATAATACTATGCATGAGCTTTTCCAAGCTAAGGCATACGATTACGCTAATGAGCAGATTAATCTAAATACGAGTGCTTATGATGTAGTTGATTATTGGAAGAATACTAGACTAAGCTTTGCTAATGAAGCTATCGCTAGTGGCTTTGTTCTAAACTCTTTTGCTGACTACGAGAACTTCAGCTTCGGTACTGGAATGCAGAAAGCTCATAGAGACTATTGTAAGTACTTCGACAAACATCCGTTAGGATTAACTGAAGTTGCTAAGACTGGAGGCAATATCTTTGCTCAAGTGTTCGGTAAGGGTATTTACAATTGTGATTTTGATCTGGCTGGATCCGCTGCAACTACCTTAGAAGGAAACTATATCGCCTCTAGCGTTGCTAGTGTGGTTCCTATCGCATATAACGAGGGGTCAGGTGTATTCAGTACCTGTGCGGTAGCGTCTTATGGAGATGGTATTGCTTCAGGAACTTACATTGCTTATGGCCCAGCCGAGTCCGTACTCCCACTAGTTGGTATTTATAACTCCCCATTTAATGTAAACACAGCACAGTATTCCGATTACGGGGATTATGCCGCAGAGTTTAGAAACCCTAATATTTTAAGTGGTATTGAGTTTGTCCAAACTTCTGGGGCACCTAACGCTAATCAGTTTAGTGTGTTTAAATTAGATTCTTCTAAGGCTACCCCTGGAATGGAGAATGCTCTTATCAACAACAGCGTTATTAAGTGTAAGTCTGTTGGAGGATTGCCCAGACTTCGCTTTGATTTGTCTTCATATGGAGATAGACCAAACCACTTTATTAAAGATCACAAGTTTAAACTTAATGTAAAGTCTTTGGTTGCGGAAGAGAACTCTCCTATATTGGGAGGAGGTAAGTTAGGCGTATGGATTCATACTAAACCTAAGTACTTAGATGGTAATAGAAACTTATTTTCTTATACTTCCGACATCGCAAACTCTCCTGGAATGGATTTACCTAATGGAGATACTGCGGGAGATTATTGGACGGGAGCAAACTTAGCTACCTTCTCTAGTATCTTAGAAGTAGACCCTTTTGGGGGTGCATCTAGCATGGAGTTGAGTGCAATGCTGGGTACTACCATAACTTACTGGCCTTACTTAGGGACGAGAAGGGTTTCTGAGGTTACTGCTGTGGGGGGCTCGGCAAGATCTAGAACATTTAGATCAAACCAAAGAACAGCACTTACTTGGTATGTGAAGCGTCCTACAAGAAACCTAGCTGTTTCATCTTTTTTTATGAATATTTATGACCATACAGCACCATCATGGTCTAACAATATATACTTTGAGTATGCAAACGGGTATGATTCAGCAGCTAGTGGGGTGCCAACAGTGTCTACTTCATTAGATGATTGGGTTACTCCCATTTTAGAAGATGTTGGTGATGGTTGGTATAGATGTGGAATGGTATTAAGTGGTCTTGGTGATTATGTGGATTCTGGAGGAAAAACTATTGAGGGGGATGAATACTCACCATATTTCTACATAGGAGGCAATCATTTCTACCCTATTTCCCAATATGATGAGGTATCAGGACAATCATTATGGGTTACTGCTCCTCAAGTGGAGCAGTGGCCTGTTGGAGGAGGAGAAACTCAAACCCTCCCTACTCCTTACGAAGCAGTATCAAGCAACATGCCCGACCCCATAACCCCTAATGGATATCTATGGTCCTGGACTCCAAACGGAAAGTGGGAAGTAGCAGAAGAAAGTACTTTATCCATTCCTAGTGTTAAGAATTCCCTAGCTCACATATACGATTTCCCAATTTATCAACCCGCACTTATTGATGAGGAATTCTGCTTAGGTAATACTTCGGATTCAAATGAAGTTATAAATAATAATACTCTCAATAATCTTAAGGAGGAGTATTTTAGAAACTTTGAAATAGAGTTCGATACCAGAAACTTTACTAAGCATAACAACTCTGAGTATCTTGATATTATTCCTATGGATAATGATGTTTATAAGGTTACAGAACAAGTGAACATGGATGACACGAATTACATTGTGGAAGTCTTCTTTATCCCAAACAATAATCCAAACAAGTACCTCCTAATTGATTCCATCGAGCTTCAAGATGTTACCCAGCGAGAGAATACAGGCATTGCAACTGGGCATGGGGTAGCTACTAGTGGCATCCCACTTAGACCTTTTGTAACAGAAGATAAACTTTACTTAGAGAAAGATCAACTTAGAGATGTTTTAAAGTTCTATAATGGATTGGCAGGACTAGGTACAGGAATGTATGCTACCTCCCTAGCTTCCAGAGATGCAATGATTACATCAGGTACTATGGAAGTAAGCGGGGGTAGTAGATTGAACTATAGACTAAGCCCAACTTGGGGTGCTGGTAATGCTGGCAACACTCAAGCTGACTACAATAACTTTACAAATGTGGAGCTAGATAACTAATGAGAGGCGAAGTAGAAATTTGGGACGGAGACAAGCTACTCCACAAGGAAAGTAACCTTCTTGTGAATGGGGCAGGAGAATTGTTGGCTGACATTATGACAGTCTCCCCTTCCCTATCTGGTATAGCAGACCATGCTACCTCTTCTATTCTAGATGCTTCTAACTATACCATTCAAGCTATCTCGTTTGGTAAGGACGCATCTGCTTATCAGAACAATGCTCACAAGTATGCTGATAGAAGAAACTTGTGGTATGATAGTACCTTCTCGTCAGTAGGTACAGGGGGACGAGGAATTAGTGGAGGAACAGTGGAGGGGGTAGATTATTTGCTATCTTCTCTCCCAGACGAAACCAACCCACCTGGATTTGAGGATGTTCCATCCTCCACTGCTCATGTAACCTTTTTGGGAGATAGAAAAATAAACGCAGGAGATGCAAATGTATCTTTCCAATATGCTCTTAATTTTAATGCTGCACAGGATTGGCAACCTTATGGTCCTTTACAAGCAAGCGCATTACAAGATAAATGGTTTTGTACTTCGGTTTATGTAAAAGCTCCTCACCCTGGGTATCCCTATAATTTAGATCTTGTTGATCCAGGAGCTAACTCAACCGCAGCAAAAGCTGAATTTAAAAATAATATAACCGCCCAAGGTTCATACCAATCTGGGTTTGCTTTGGGAAGAGGCAGGAACTCAGTTAATATTTATTGGGATCCTACTATAGAACCACACACCCTCTCAAGTATTAATGTAACTTCTTTCCAAGGTGAAGAAAGAACAGTCGCAGCAGGGTTCACGGAAGATGAATGGAATGGGAATGGAGGAGTGCAAGATGTAGGAGACGGGTGGTATAGACTGTGGAATGCTATTCCTGCTCCATCAGCAGCAGATTACCACTCTACTATTATGTATCCTGCTGGGTATGATCACGGGATTAATTTTGGAGAAACCTCTGGTGGGGTGTATACTTTTGGTTGGCAATTAGAAGTAGGTAAATGGCCCACACCTCTCCAATATAATTCTGGTTATCAAGCAAATGCTTGGGATCTTTCTGGAAGTGTTCTTAATCAATGGTACGCAAAGTATGGATCAGAAGCTATTCATCCTTTAGACAAGGGAACAGTTAGAGTATTAAATGATCCTATTCCCAATCCTAACTTACTTTTCTATACTGATGATCCAGGTAATAGTCCAGGTTTGGATTTCCCAGGGGGAGACACGAATGGTGAGTATTGGTTTGGCGCAGGCACTATTGGATCTTTCTCTTCTATTTTAGTAGCCAGCCCCTTCGGACCCTCTAGTATAGAAGTTAGTGCTAACGATGTGTCACCTACTACACCTGCCTATATTCAGGCAAGAGCAAATATAACAGCCGTACCTGATTTAACTAGGGATAGATGGCTAAGAACAGGGTATGATTCTATTTTTAGTTTTTATGTAAAACAGCCTACTTATGGAGTCACAGTATCCTCATTCATGATGAATAATTATAGTGAGGCCCCAGCTTCACAATCAAACACCATGGCTTTTGAGTTTCTTGGTGTAGGAGGTAAAGAGCCCACTCTAAAATCTGGGGAAAATTCTGTTAATAGGGCGCATATAGAGAGTCTTCCTGGTGACTGGTATCGAGTAAGTGTTATCACTACAGGATTAGGAAACGGTTCTATAACTGAGGGGACCAAGTTATCTAATTGGTTGTATCTGGGGGACTGGGTAGGCAGTCCCGATAGATCTCTTGCTAGGCTTTGGGCATCTTCTCCTCAATTTGAACAGTGGCCCACTGGAACTAAAATTGGTCCTACCAAGTATAGGGAGGTATCAGGAAGTTTCCCAAACTACGCAGAAGATAATTTACTAACTTCTTCTTATACTCCCACTAACTACCTCTCAAGTCCTCCCAACCCTGAGAGTACTAGAGTAGAGGATAGAAATACTACAGAAGAAACCTTCTCAGGAATCTTTAGTTCTATAGACTTTGGACAAAATCTGAATATGGTTCCGTGGAGAGATTACTCTGGTATGGACACTCAGCTTAGGACCCCAACATCCTTCTCAGCTTATTCAGTTCTAGATTCTACACCTCCGACAACAACTTATGTAAAAGACTATGCTTGGCCTTTTAAAGGTAATGTTGCGTCTTATAATTATTTGGGGAATACTCATTCAACTACATCAGGTGTAGGTACTTTAGGTAATCAAGCCTACTATCTTGGATGTTACCCAGAAGGTTCTAGTACAGGAGGATCTAATTGGGCTCTTGTGAGTTCCTTAGATAACTCTGCTGCTTACTTGCAAGCTGCTAATGGAACTGATCCCAACTTTGTCTCAGGAACCTACAATAGTATTGTAAATGAAGCAAGTTCTATGGATGCCTTTGGGTTTGTTGGAAAGGTTTACGATGCTAAGAACAAAGTGGGCGTGGTATCTAATCCTAATATGCTTGGCTATACTGTCGATACTGCGTTAGACCCAAGGATTACTTTTAATACTGATTTAACGGGTTTAGTTTGGGCACCGTTTACTGGTGGTCAATTGGGGACATTTTCAAGTGTACTGCACACTAACCCTTTTGGTGGAGTTTCCTCTTTAATATTAAGCGCAAATGGAACCTCAACGGGTAGACAAGCTCTTGCTACTG
>Ga0233414_10000295_pt1 | contig 21261 bp, 26 predicted proteins | sample Na_anoxic_10_MG_FD_189020 | JGI IMG/M metagenome (GOLD analysis project Ga0233414, IMG submission 189020) | Seawater microbial communities from Saanich Inlet, British Columbia, Canada - Na_anoxic_10_MG | ecosystem: Environmental > Aquatic > Marine > Inlet | place: Canada: British Columbia... | reverse complement strand
GGTCCAAAATTACAAAGATTGTTCACAATATATGTTTGTCAACATTGAAGTTTTCAACAACTGGTTTTTAATAAACAAAAAAAAGACCTGGCAAAATACCAGGTCCAAGTTTTAAAAATGATTTTGAATTTATATTGCATCACCATTTTCATCAAAACTTCCTATCACATCACAGTCATCAAATTTGATTTTTGTTTCAATCATCATGACCAATTTTTGAATTTTTGGATCATTTGATTCTTTGATGCTGTTGTATAAGTAACCATCAAAAAGTCCATAAAGTGAATTTGTCAATCCATTGTTGTTTCTTTTTGATTCTGCAATCAGATCCATGTTCAATTTCATCATGTCATCAGAATAGATTTCATGTCTGTCAAAGTTGATGTGATTTGGTGTTGAATTTTTTGTTTCCATTTTTGTGTTTGTTTTTGTTGTTTGGACCTGGCAAAACACCAGGTCCATTGATTTGTTTTTTTTATAAGAATTTAACTGTCATGTTTTCTGACAATGTTTTTTTGTAGTCATCAGCAATTGAAAGATCAATCAATTCTTGTTGTGTTTTACTATTCAATGCATCACAAAAAATTGTTGCCATTTCTATTGACATAAATTCACCATACATTTCCACACCATCATTGATCCTTCTTTCAAGAACTTCATCAGACCAGTTTCTGACATCACATGCCATGATTGAACGATTCACTTTGAATGAATCAACTGATGTTGATGAATAGTCCATTTGTCTTTTTTCCATACTTGATTTTGCAATTTGAAACTTGATTGTGTTGTTCACTACAATTTTTGATTTTTGAATTGTTGTCACTTCCATTTTTGAATTTTCCATTTTTGTTTGTTTTAAGTTAATTTGTTCGTTTTAATTATAATGCTAATATAAGACAAAAGTGTGAACAACTGCATCTTTTCAACAATATATCAATTTTATTTTATGACCTAAGTGATTGATTCTGTGTGTCTTATAAATTAAAGACAAAATTCTTTTATTTTACCAGAAAAAATGATGGTTTTTTTGATCGTTTTTTGATCAATGGTTGTGGTTTTTGCATAAAAAAAGGACCTGGAAACCCAGATCCTTTCAACTTAAAACAAAACAAATCATGAATCACAAATGTGATCAAATTGAATTGCTAATATATTATATTATAATTTCAAACACTGTTTTTTTCTTCTGTGTTTTTAACAATGATTTTGCATTGTATTCAGCCAACTGCATGTTGATGTCATATCCTTGATGTGAATCATAATTTTGCAGATCAACTCTCAAATCATGTCTTGAATCATCTGTGAACATATATATGTTTTGTGATGCTCTGGATGAAAGATTCAATGCATTGTCTGAATATGAATTTGCACCAACTGTTGATCCAGATTGTGCATAAAAGTCACCAATGATGCAATGGTGCTTGTGTCCACAAATTACAAAGTCAATTTTGATTCCTTTGTTTGAATATTTTGAAATCAATTTTGCAACTGATGTGTCATTCAATCCTTTCAATTGGTGTCCATGGATCAACAGCACATTTTTGTCCGATACTTTGACCACTACTTCCAAACCACATTCCAGGAAGGTGACACCCTTCTTTTCATTATATAACAACCTTAACATTTCATATATTGTGAAGTCATAGTTGTCAGATGCTGTTGCATCAATCCATCCAATGTCATCCTTCACCCTGGATTCATTTCCAGTGACACATGCAATGTTCACATTTCCAATTGTGTTCAGATCATTGATGAAATGTGTCAACAGATTGACTGAAAGAAATGTTGCTTTTGCTCTATTAGTTGACATTTGCAGAAGTTCATCCAACCTTCTGTCTGAATTCATCAGATCACCAGTGATTGCCAAAAGTATGTTTTTGATCTTGTAAAGTTTCGCATGTTGTTTTGCAATGTCTGCAAATTTTTGCATCCTTTTTGATGCCACTAGGAAATCATATTTGTTTCCATCAATGTTCACCAGTTCATTGAAATGTGTATCTGTCAAATGGACCACCATCACTGCATCATTTTTTGTTGACTTGTGATCTTTAGTTTTTAAAGTAAAATTGTAATTTTTAAGAAGTTTTGCAATTTCTTTTCCATAGTCAGAAACAGCATTTTCAATTCTTGCATGTTCTCTGAATGACTTTCTTTCAATTCTGTTCAGATCTTGTGCTTTCTGTTTTTGCTTTGAAAGAATGACATTTGATTTCAATATTTCTTTGTCAACCAAATGATGTTTGATCAATTGTTCAATGATTTTTTTGAACTCTTTTTTGTCAATTGTCAAGTGATTTTTTTCAATCAAATCTTGTGCAATATGATATGATCCAAACCCTTCCAACCACATTTTGATCACAACATCTTTGTATTTTTCAAACATATTTTTGTGTTTTTTCTTTACCTAGTGAATTGATGCTGTTGCATTATCTCAATTGTTTAATACTAGCAGTTGTCAACACTTGCAAAGTTGCTTAAAAGTCACCAAAATTGATCTGTGTGCATTTGGTGTTTTTTTTAGATTAAAGAAAAAAGGTGGATTTCTCCACCCTTTTGTTTTATTTTTTCCCCTCTTTTCCAAGATCTGCAAGACCTTGAAATCCAGCCAAACTCAACAAAGCAATGAACAAATTTGTTGCAGTTATTTCATCAACACCAAGTGCATTTGCAATTGCTGGAACGATCACAGAACTGATTGCATAGATGAATTTTTTAGATGTGAATATTTGTTTCACAAATAAATTGATAAACCATTTTTTCATTTTTTTTTTTTTAAATTAGTAATAGTCCCAACAAACTTCTTGGGATTTTTTGTTTTCTGGTGATGCATCAACATGCAAATATGATTTTCCAATTCCAAATCTTGTGAATCCAACTTCCATCAATGCTCTGATGATCTTGAATCTTGATCTTGAATCTGGTGTTGAAATATCTGCTGCAAGTCCTTTCAAATGTGATGAATTTTTTGCAGTCTGATATCCCATCAATGTCAATTCATGATGATATTCTTGTGATCTGAATCCACTGGTGATCTTGAATGGTGTTCCCATTGTCAAGTGTCTTGCTTGATCCAATCTTTTCACAAAGTTCAGATCCATGTTTTCAAGTCCAGATCCTGGTTGATCTGGTGAATCAAATTCACTCAAATCTTTTTTGAAATATCTCAATTCAGTTTGATCCATGTTTCTGTTTTTTTCCATCCACCAATTTTCCATTCTTTTTTTTATTTTTGAATACATGTTCCACCAACTTTTTGATTTCAACCACTGACAAAATTCCATTCTGTTTTTTTTTTATTTTTTCATTATCCATTTTGTCAATTTATAGCATGAAATTGTGATTGCTAAAATTAAGGAAATAAAAGTCAATATTTCATTGCAATCTGTGATGCTGAATCCAACTGCTGTTCCATTCATGATGATGATTTCTGCTGTATCTTTCAAATCTTTGGTCATTATTTTAGTTGTTTAATAGTCATTTGTGTTCCATTCAAAACTGATTCTGATTTGACACCAGCACTTGATGCTGATTCTTTCCAAAACTGCATTCTGAAAAAATTGATTGTTGATGATGCTGGTTGTCCAAGAACTATTGATGCAGCACCAGATCCCTTTCTGACAGTGCCATTTCCTCTGTCATAAATATATGATGTTGTTGGATTAATTGTGGTCCATACAATTGCACCTCTATTGATAACACCAGTTTGAAGTCTTAGTCCAGACAAAAGTCTGTTGTTGACAGTGTTTGTGTTTGTTGTTACATTCCAAACAAATTCAAAATATCGTAATGATGTTGTGTCATTTTTTATTGACCAGCAAAATTGACTGTTGTCAACACCTTCAATTCCACCAGATCCAAACACTTCAATTGCTGCTGATAATCCTTCTGTGATTGATTCTGTGTCAAATTTCATGACCACTGCATTTGCAACACCATTTGTGTTTGTTGTGATTGTTGATGTTGAACATGTCAACATTGAAAAAACTGACAGTGCTGATCCACCACCACTTTGTGCATCAATATATGCTTTCACAGATTCTGATGTTGGAAGTGTTGTTGCAGATGCACCAGTCATGGTGTCTGAATCCAGGAATCCATCAATTGAAATTGATTGTTTTGTCAATGAAGTTCCAGTGACATCAAATCCAGCCACTTGACCTTTTGTTTTTCTATTGACTTGATTCATCATGTCAAAAATTGGAACTTGGACTTGAACTGCACCATTTGAATTTTCTGTTGGTGTTATACTCTCAAATGAAATACTTTGTGTTTCTGATGTGATGTCTGCTGTCAATATGATATCAATACTTCTCCCACCATTGTAAACCAGTGAAAGTGTGTCACCAATTTTTGCAGTATATTTTCCAGCAGCATTTCCATTGTTTACACTTGCAACACTTAGTGAAGTGATTGCAATATTTTCAACAATTGTTTCATCAGAAGTGAACAACATCAATCTTGGTGCTTGACCAGATGGTGGATTTGATCTTTGATTTCCAGTTCCACCAGATCTTCCAGGTGGCAAAGGTCCAGCCATTCTGATCTGGACATTACTTGTTGGTGGTGTGACTGTGCATTCAATCCATTCACCATCCCATTCATTCATGACCATGTTATATTTTCCCCTTCTAAAAAAGAAAATATTGTCTGGATCTGTCCCATCTGAATTCAAATATATATCTTTAATTGTTCCAATTGGATTGACCATGATCACTTTTGATGCATATGTTGTTGTGACTGGTGAATTTGCAAGTTTGAAATTTGCTCTTTTGATCACATTTGCTTGACAAGACTTCATTTGATATGCAAGAAGTTCACTGAAATTTTCACCAGTTCCAGCAGATCCAATTGTTGAATCAGTTCTGTCCCTTCTAAACCAATCCTTTGAAGTCCAATCAGAAAATTCATATGATGATGGACCATCTTGAATCATAAGTGCAGAATCATCCCAATATTCTGGACCATCACTCCAATAAACATCACCCCAATCAATGACATGTGAATCTGTGTTTTGTGTATTTGTGAAAATGGTGTTTGTTGTTGCACCACCAGTTGCTGTTGCAATTGGTTGTATGGTTGAAAAAAAAGTGTTTGTGAATCCATTTGACCATGATGGTGCAGCAAGAGCACTAGTCAAAACTGGATTTGCAACTGTGAATGCAGCATTAGATCCAAAAGGAGAACCAGATTGTTGGACAAATAATCCATTTGATAATTCTGCATAATATGGTGAAGCCAACATGATCACATAGTTTGTTGGCAAATCTCTGTAACCATCAAAAGTCAATTGTGGTCCAAGTTCTTGCAATGTTGTTGAATTATAAGCATATGGACCACCAGTTGTTTGTGCATGAATTACTTGTCCAAGGTCACCATTGACTGGATCAAATGTTGCTGGATCATTTGACCATCCAGTTGTTCCAAGAATTGGATCATATACCAAATATGCAAGTGTGTTTGTTGTTGCTAAATTTTGACTTGATCCTTGTGCTGGATCAACAGCAAGAATCCAATATGATGCATGAATAGTATATCCAGGAATCAAATTGAAATTGTTTCCAATTGTGCATTCAAGAAAAATGTCACATTGAAATTTGAATTGTGTTGAATTTGTATATGGTCCACCACCTATATATGCACCATTTTGAAGTCCTGTTGGATATAAAAAATTATATGTTGTAGGTAATCCAGGAAACACATTTTGATATCCTTCATGAATCAAGTTCTGTTTTACTTCTTTTAAAACTGGCAAAAATTTATATGAACACCCTTGCAGTTTTTGTGTTCTTGCACCAGGATGTGAAATGTTATACATATAATTTGAAAAACGATCTGTCTGTGTGAATCCAAGTGATGTTCTTCTGTCAATGACATCACCATCAGCATAGTATCTGTATCTTGCTTGGTCAATTGGATTCACCCATTGATTGTTGAAACCTCCAGTTTGATCATTTCTGTTGTCCATTTCTCGGATCTGATAAATATACCATGAAGATTGCCATGATATGACACGCATTCCCCAGGATCTGCAAATTTGTTTCAAAACATCATATGCATTTGCAATCACAACTTGATTGTTTGCTGGATTCACTTTGTGTGTCCACTTCATTGTTCCTTTTGTTTGCTGCAATGGATCACCATATGCTGATGCATTGTTTGGTTTATAATACATGTCAGCATTATACCATCTCACACATGTGCTGAATCCACCTTTGTTTGATGCATCATCCCAGAAACCATTTGGATTTGCTTGTGTCTTAAAAAATCCAGTATGTTGCAAACATTGAGCAATCCAAAATGAAAATTTTTTATGTCCCATTTGATAGTATTCAGATGTTGTTGTGTCAACATTTTTTGCTTCAAATTTTATTTCTTTTAATTTACCAATCCCATCAGTGAAAGTCAGTTGAATTGGAAATGGTCCAGAAGCATCTGGAAGTGTGTCCAGATCCATCAAATATTCACCACAAAACATGATTGTTCCAGTTGATGTTCCTTTTCTGACTAAGATCATCAGATCACCTTCAATATATGGTGAATTTGCACCAACACCAAGAAGGTCATCCATGAATTCACCATGAAATTCACTTGTGTCTGCAAAGTCCATCATGAAATTCAATTCAAGTTTTGATCCAACTATTGGTGCAAACTTTTCATCACCTTCACAATCATATATCATGTTCAATCCTTGATCAGTGATCTGGAAACTGTATGGTGGTGTCCCATATTGTGCACCAATACCATCCCATTTTCTGTCATATATCTGCACACACCAATCTCGCTTGTTGACACTTTTGAAAAAACTTTCAAACCTTTTTGAATAAACTGAATTTATTGTTGCCATTTTTATTTTTTAATTATGCATATCTAGCAAGTGAAATGTTTGCTTTTGAACTTGACAGAACAACATCATTTCCAGAAATTGTCCCAGTCACATTCACATTGTTGTTTTGGTTTCCTAAAATAGCAGACAACTTTGAAAGAGGTGCAATGATTTCTGGATCATTTTTTGCATTCACATTGTCACCAACAATTGCATTTGTTGGACTGAAAGCCAATGCACCTTTTGCCATTGGAATTGGTGCTGATGCAATTGCTGAAACTTGCAATGCACCCATGATTCCAGCAAATGCCATCAAATATGGATTTGGAATTGCTTTTGCAACACCAGCAGCAGTGTTGATGATTGCTTGAAATATTGCCATCTTTTTTTCTCTTTTTGCTTGTTTGATTTCAAGATCCTTTTTCTTTGCTGCATATCTTTTGTCAATTTTTTCTTTTTCTTTTGCAAATTCTTTTTCTGACAAACCTCTGTTTTGAAGTGCAGCCATTTCTGATGCTTGTTCATTTGACAATTCAGTCATCTTGTTTTCATGTCTTTGTGCTGAAAGTGCAGAAATTTGATTTCCAATGTCTGATGCAAATGCTGCAACTTCTAACATCACACCAGCAGTTTTTTCACCCCAGTTTGTCCATGCAGCATCTTGACTTGCAAAATATGTTTTCCAGCCATTTGACATGCCTTCCAGTGCAATTCGCATTGCAGATTTTTGTTTTTCTATTGCTTTGACATCAGCACCACCACCACCAGATCCACCAGCACCACCACCAGATCCAGATCCAGATCCAGATCCACCATCACCACCTTCTGAAAACATATTTGTGAAATCAAGTTTTGATCCACCACCTTCAAAGAATGATTTCAATTTTTCAAATCCTTCTTTTCCCATATTTACCAAAGAATCAACACCCCCTTGAATATCATCTGGACTGATCAGATCAATTTTTGTTCCAGTCACTTCACGATTCAGTGCCTTTGCATATGTTTTGACAGCAACTGTTGCACCAGCATCCAAAATTTCACCAAATCCATCAAGTGACTGTGCAATTGGATCAACAAATGTGTTTTTCAATGCTTCAACACCTTGTTTCAATCCTTTTTTGAATGTGTCCCAATTTAATGTGAACACCCCTTTGATCATGTTTCCAATTGATGAAAATGCTTTCATCACACCACTTGCAAATGATTTGATTTGTTTCCAAAGAACATCAAGAACAATTTTGGTGACCTTCCAAAGAAATTGGAATGCTCCAACAATCATGTCAATTCCAACTCTAACAATTAAACTTTCATTGTAAAAGTCAATAAACCAATTGACCACTGCTGAGATCCAACCTTTGACAATATCCCAGTTTTTATATATTGCAACACCTAATGCAGCAATGACAGCAATGACCAATCCAACTGGTGAAATCAATGCACCCAAAATTCCAGCAAGAAATCCAAAAAATGAAATCAAAGGTCCAGCCAATGCCAAAACACCAGCAATTGACAATGCCCAATTTTTTGTTCCTTGATCTAATTTTCCAAACCATCCAATGACATTTGATATTCCATTGATGATTCCAGAAATTGTCGGCATGATGATGTCACCAATTTCTTGAAATGAAAGTTTGATTTGATTCAATGATTTTTCAATTTGGAATCCTGGTGTTGATGATAAGACATCAAATGCATCTGCTGTGAATCCAGCAGAAGTTGACATGTCATCCAAAATTGTTTTATAATTTTCACCTTGTGTTCCAAGAACACCCATGATGTTTTTTACGGCTTGTGACTTACCAAAAAATTCAGTCATTTCAACACCATTTGCAGCAAATGCATCTTTCATCTGAAACAATGTTGCTTGAAGTCCCTGGTCTTGTAACATTGAACGCAAACCATCATATGACATGTTCACTTGATCCAGTGCTGTTTTTCCTTTTCCAGTTTCTTTTGCAAATGCCATCATCACTCCACCAAACCCAGTTGTTGCAGATCTTGCATCACCAGTTGTTTTGGTATAAGTTGAAATGTTTGCAAGAAGTTCATCAAATGAAATTCCAAGTTCAGCAGCCATTCCAACTTGTGTTCCTAAAGATTCAGCAAGTTCAGATGATTCAAACATCCCAGTTCTTACAGCCATTCCAAATTTGTCAATTGCTTCTGTTGCTGTGATCACTTCACTTCCATATGCATTTTGTGCTGCTGCTGCAACCTTTGCAAGATCTGTTGATTCACCAAGTCCAATTGCAACACCTTTGTTGACTGTGGTCAATGTTTCAAGTGCATTGACACCACGCAAACCAGCAGATGTCAAGAAATACAGACCTTCTGCTGTTTCTGTTGCTGCAACTGCTGTGACACTAGAAATGTTTTTGACACTTTGTGCATATGCATCCATGTCTTGACCAGATCCAAGAACTAATGTTTGAATTTTGGTCATGGATTTTTCAAAGTCCATTGCCATTTTTACAGATGCACCAGCAACCAATGCAAATGGCATTGTGAATGAACTGGTGATTGTTGCACCAACAGCTTTCATTTTTGTTGCAAATTTTGAAACTCTTGCTGATGCTGCTGATAATCCTTTGTAAAGTCCACTATTGACAACACCAAGAATGATGTTCATTGAAGTGTTATTCCTAGCCATTTTGTTTCATTTTTTTTTCGTTTATTTTCTTGAACAACATTGCTTCATTTCTTACCTTTTCCATTTCCTTTTTTGACATCTTATTCTTTACAGATTCCCATGGAAATCTGGTGATGTCCTTTGGTTGCATATTCTTTTTCACATGTGGATTCAAAAGGACACATGCCAACCATCTTGATCTTTCCCATTGGTTTTGATCTTCTGTTTTCCACATGTCAAACAATCCTTGTTGTGCATTGTAAAACATTTTTGGTGTCAAATCATAAAGATCAACCACATTCATTCCAAGTTGTCCCAAACCAATTTTTTCAATATAGTCCCAGGAAACAACTATTTCTTCACTTTCCTGGTTTTGGACTTTTTTCCAGGATCATTTTTTTTTGTTTCACCATCAGAAAATGTGATTCCCATATGTTCGGCAAACAATTCCATTGCTCTTGCCATTCCTTTTTGATCACCATCCAGCAGATCAGCAATTTGATCTGAATCCAAATTGAAATCAGTTCCAGCCCTTCTGTGACCTTCTTGTGTTCCATGGAATATCAATTCAACAATATCATCCAAGGACATTTCAGTTCCTAGTGATCCAAGTTTTTGAAGTGATGTTCCAGTTGCTCTGCAATATTTACGCAATGCATTGAATCCAAAATATATTGGCAAATCTTTTTTTCCTAGTGTTACAATTTCATAATTCATTTCATGTGATTTTTTTAATTATTATTTTTTTTACTTTATTGAATAAGGTCCAGCAAAGACAAAGTTCACATGAAATGAAAATTGTCCTTGCTTTTCCTTAATTTTTAAACATCAACTTGTGATCACTGTCAATGGACCAGCAGCAATCAATGAAACTGAAACTGTTGCAGTTTCTTCCATTGGTGCAGAAATTGACAATTCTGAAACAAGTGCATATCCTTCAAACCCTTTGTCACCACTTTCTGTTGATTTGAATCTTACTTGAAGAACACTTCTTTCATTCAAATATGATGCAAAAATTTGATAATATTTGTTTTGAGGTGTTCCATCCATAGACATCAAATAATCACATGACATTTCCCAGTCAAGAACACCAGCCATTCTGGAATTATATCCACCAGAAGTGTTGTTGGTTGTCATTCTCGGACTGTGTGAAATACTGACAGATGATGCAGTCCCATATCCAATCAAAGTGTTTGCTAGATAAAGTCCAAATTTTGTTCCATTTATTGGTCCAACTGATGCCATGTTTTATTTTTATTAGATTAAACTATTGCTTGAGTTAAAACTGATGTTCCAGTGAATGAACAACTGTATGTTGTTGATTCCTCATTTGGTGCATCCATGCTGATGCTTGAAACATAACAAGATCCAGACCACTTGTAGTCACCAGAATCTGATGATTCAAATGCAATTGTCAATGGTGTTCTTGTTGCAATGTTTGATGTGAACAATTCATTCATTGTTGTTCCAGCGATTGCACCACCAGTCAAGTCAAGAAATGCCACCATTCCTTCACAACTGATTTCCCAATCTCTTTGTCCTTCCATGATTTCCTTCCAGCCCAAAGATTCTTTGTTTGATGTTTCTCTTGCTGAATGATTGATTGAAACTGATCCACTTGTTGCATATGCGATCAATACTGATCCATTATATACTCCAAATTTTGTTCCATTTATGATTCCACTTGTTGCCATAATTCTTTTTTTTTTATTTAATTATTATTATTTTTTAATTTGTATCTACTGTGAAAATTGCCACTGTTGTGCTGTTTATAGTTGAATAAGAAATTGATGCATATCCAGTTTCATTGTTGTATGCTGCTGGTGAAAATGGTCCAATCACTGATGTCAGTCCAGGACCAACAGACAATGTTCTTGCTGCCTTTTGTGAAAGACCATATTGTGGTGATGGAAATGCAACCACCACTGGTGTGAATGTGACCACCACAGTTCCTTCACCACTGTTTTGAATCTCAACAAATTCACTTCCAGAATTCAACCATGTGTCACCCTCTGCTGATGCTGCTGTTCTTACTGGTGCAGCAATTCCAGATTCTGTGATGCTTTGTGAACTAATTATTGCCATTTTTCTTTTCTTTTAAATTTTCAATTTTTGTCTTTTTTGCTTTCAATTTTGGTTTTTTTGCAACCTCAACTTCTATTTGATCACAATATCCATCTTTTAACAAATCATGATATCCTTGCCAATTGACAAAATATTTTGATCCTTCTGGAAAAACTTTTTCAAGTTCTCCAAATTTTCTTTTTAATTCTTTTTTTAAGATGATTTCTGGCATAATTATTTTTTTTATTCGTTTATGATCCAACCATTTTCTGGATCGTTTATAATTTTTATAATTTCAGAATGTGAATATTGTGTTTCACCTTTCAAAAATTCTGGTGTTTCACCTTGAAATTTCAAAATTGTTTTTGTGTCATCAATTGACAATCTAAGTGATTGCAAAGATGTTTCATCAATTTGATCAAACACAATATATCTTGCATTGATCATTTCAAATATTATATATATTGATTCATTCATGTTTTATGGTGTTACTGGTGACCATGCTGATGCTGGAATATTCATTGGAATTGCTGGTGCTGTGATTGAAGTTTGATTTGGCATTTGTGATCCAGGTGAACTGTTGTCACCCATTCTCCACCATCCAATCAATCCAGTGTATGTTGAAAGATCTGTTGGTGTTCCAGCATTATAGATTGCAAGAATTTGTGCTGGTGTCAATTCAATGTTAAAGACTGAAAATTCATCCATATATCCTACAAAATAATATTGTTGTGCAACTGATCCAATATCCAAAAAGGTTGGTGATGGTTGCATTGCAGCATATGATCCACCATTTGCAGCAAGTTGACCAGGAAGTCCACCGTTCATGTATATTTTCAAACCATTGCTTGATCCAGATCCATCATATGTGACCACCATATGTGACCAAGTGTTTGTTGGCAAAGGTGAATTCATTCCAACAGTTATGTGACCACCAAGATTGGTGTCAAACAACCGAATTCTGAAATTGTTATATGCAAACATGACATCATATTCCTTTGCAGTCAATGAACTATTTTTTGAAAAAACTCCTTTTGGACTGGTAACACTTGAAGGATTGATCCACAAACTGAATGAAAATGGTGAATCTGTTGTTCCATTTGAAAATGTGAATGTTGATGATGGTGATGATACCAAGAAAGAATCATCAATTCCATCAAACAAAATTGATTTGACATTTGACCATGGTGATGCAATTTCAGTGTTGATTGTTCTGATGATATATTCTTGTGTCACATTGTGAACACCTTGTGGTGAAATTTTGCTTTCATAGTCTGTTGACATTCCATCATATACAATTGAATCAATCACTGGTCCAGATCCAACTGTGAAACCAGATCCAATCCCACGATCCAAAACAAATCTGATTCTGTCTGCAATTGTCATTGAAGTTTCATATGATTCAGAAAATGAACTGATTTGAACACGCATGATGTTCAATGGACTTCTTTGATATTTTGGTCCATCAGCAACTGGATTTCCTTCATCAAATGGTCCTTTAGTGTTTGTTGATTCATCTGAAATAATAGAATATACAACATATGGAAATGTTTGTGCAACATTTAATGGTGCAACATCTGGAAAAATTCTCACTGGTGATGTTCCAACATATGATGTCAGTGTTCCATCAAGTGAAAGTTTTGTGTATATTGTTGATCCTATTGTGAAACTACTCATGACTTATATTTTCCATTCATAATATCTTTTTCCTTTGTTCAATCCTTTGATTGCTTTTCCTACTATTGCCTTACATGCACCGATCATTTCAGATTTCACAACTGATTTTGATTGATCATATGCTGGTCGCATGTATGGTTGTGCAGCAGTTTCTGATGTTCCATATTCAACTTTTGATGCATATGATGCACCACCATCCCATTTGTCTGATGCCTTAAATTTGACACCTATTGTGACAAATCCTTGTTTCCTTCCAGCCCTAGTCACAAAAACTTTGATGCTTTTTGACAGATCATTTGTGTCTTTTGGTGCAAGTGATTTTGCTGCATTCTTTACTTTTCCACCAACTTTTCTGAATGCTGCAATGAAAAACTTTTTTTGATCAATCAAATATGGAAGTTTTGCCAAGTCTTTTTGAACTCCTTGCCATCCTTCAAGTTTAGTCACATTCATATTGAAACATTTGTTGTGATCACTTGCAAATATTTTTTCCTACCATCAATCACATTGATTGCATCAATGAAATATTTTTTGTTTTCAAAAAGAACATAATCTTCAACATCTGCTGTTTGCATGACACCACCATTTCTGCAATAAAATTCAACCATCTGATTGTTCTGCATTTGATTTCCTTGTTCATCAACTTTTCCACCCTTCCATTGAACATCAGACCAAATTTTTTCTGTTTGTGCAGTGTATGTGATGTCATTGATTCCACCATATGTTGTGTCTGCAACTTGTGTTCTTTTATATAAAACAACCAAACGATCCATCATGCCAACTGCAATCATAGTGTTTGGATTTTTAATGTGTCCAACAAAAATTGTGCAGTTCTTGGAATTGATGATGCAATCCTTCCAACAATCACAGATTGTCTGTTTTCATACATGTCAGAAATTGTGATCAAAATTGCCTGGAATGCAACTTCATTCAAATCTGTTATTTTTCCCCAAACTGGAATGGTTGTAAAAGTTATCATTATATTTTGAATTCCATCATATAAATCTGGATATGATTTCCCATCAACCAATTCAATCCTGGATCTTTGTGATCCAGATGCATGATAATAGTTTGTAGAATTCCAAAGTGTTAGTGTTCCAGATGTGTTTTTGTATGTGATTGAATCAATCGTTCCAACAGTTGAAACTTCTGGAACTTGTTTTGTTTGTTCCCAGTTGTCACAATAGTATATATAAGATTGAGGTGTGAAATCTGCACCAGTTAATTTTTCACAAACTATTTGTGCAGCATGTGTCAATCTGGTGATATATAAATCATCACCAGTGTGTCCAACTCTTAAATGTTCTTTTGCATCATCCAAACTGACCAACCAATGTCTTGCACTTGATGGTCTTATTGGAACTACTCCCCTCTGTGGAAGTTTTTGATTGTAAAAAAAAGGACTGTTGATTGACATATGTTTTTTTTTAAAAAAAAAGGGATGGTGTTCAGACCACCCCTTTTCAAATTATTGTTTAATACTATTATATTAAAGAAGTATATTTCACAAATGATGCACCAGATGCAACACCAAAGTCCATGTGATTGTTCATCACCAATTGAACTTCATTGTTTGTTGCTCTTGAATAAGGGTCCACCAAGATATTTGATGGTCCAAATGTCGCCATGTAAACTCTTGAAAAATCACCAAATATTCCATCAGCAGATGTTCCAGAAACAGATGCTGGTGCAGCAGAGAAATACCCATCATATCCCATCAATTTGTCATCAACATATGCTGGATATACTCCAGAAACTTGGACACCTTGCTTCAAGTTTGAATACATTGCCCAGTTATTCACGAATGCCAAAGTTCCATCAAGACCATGATTGTCTGCAATTGTTTGAATTGCTGTCAACATATCTTCTGTCATTCCAGCACCACCAGCAGTTGTTGATTCTGTGAAAGTTAAAACACCAGCAGTTGCAGCAATTGCACCAGGTGCAGATGCAACATTTGTTGATCCGAAAATTGCAGCATCAATTTGTGTTGCCATGTTTCTTGCCATGTCATTCATCACTGATGCTTCAGCAGCAGTTCCATTTTGTGCAAGAATTACATTTGAAAGATTTGCATATCCAGTCAATCTTTTTGGTGTCAATGTAACTTTTCCAAAGTCAGCACCACCATCAGCAGCAGCAGCAACTTCACCAGCCCATGCAACAGTTGATCCACCAGCAATTGGAAGAACTGTATCAGCAGCAACAGTTCCAAGATTGTTGATTCCTATTCTGTTGTATAGTCCAGATGCTTGAAGTGAATCAACAAATGCCCCAACAGCAGTTGGTGCAATTGCAGAATTTGTTTGGTCAATTGCTCTTTTTTCAGTCATGAAAGTTGGAAGTCCAATTCCTTGAAGTCCTTTTCTTGCTTCACCTTCTGCTTCTTGATGCATTTCTGCTTCAATACCAGTTAATTGTCCACCATTTCTCAATTCATTCACTGCTTTGAATAGTGACCACCCTCTTGATGCTTTGTCAGTGTCAACTGATCCAACAGCAACACCAGAAACAGATGCTGATCTTTTCAATTGGTTTTCAATTTTTTCTGCTCTAACAATTAAAGCATCAACATCATCAATGTTTGACAATAATGTGTCCACTTCTTTGTTTTCTTTTTCTGAAAGATCTCTTGATTCAATTGTTGCAATGTCCTGGATTGTTTCAAGACTTGCAATGAATTCTGATCTTTCTTCTTTTAATACTACGGAATTTTTCATTTTTATTTCTTTTTTAAAATTTTGATTTTTAGTTCTAGTAAATTTCTTTTGATCAAGTCAATTTCTTCATCCCTTCTTTGTTTTTGTTCATTGTATATTGCCAACCCTCTTTGTGCAACAGCCAGATCATTTGCACCTGGATATGCTGGAATTGATACTGGACTGACATCATATAATCTTTTCACCTTGTTGATTGTTCTGATGTCCCTTCCATTTTCTTTGTCCCATGAATCATCATCAATTGTGAAAGCAAAACTGGATTGACTGATGTCACCCCGTTCCATTGAAACCAGCAGATCCCTTCCAGAACTTGTGTCTGGAACACTGAATTCATATTTCAAACCCTTTTCATCAATTGACAATTTCAATGTTCCACTTGAAACCCTTGCCAAAAGGTGATTTGGATCATGGTTGAAAAATGCTCTGACATCATTGTCAAGAACATCATCAAATGCATTCTTGTGAATTCTTTCTTTGAATCCACCTAGATCTTCACTCAATTGATCAAACACTGCTGCATGACCAACCACCACTTGTTCTGTTGATTCACCATCCATTCTTTTTTCCAGTTTAACTCCAAAGAATCTTTTTTCCATTTCGTTTTTGTTGGTCCAAATGTTTGATCTTTCAACTTCTTCTTCTTCATATTCATCAACAATTTCTTCTTCTGGACCTTCTTCTGGACCTTCTTCTGAAACATCTGATTCTTTGATTTTTATTCCTTCAAAGTTTTCATCTTTTTCATATATGATTGTGATTGTTTCATCATCTTCAATGATTTCCTTCACATGTCTGTTTTCTTTTTTTGCCATATTATATTTTTTATTCAATTTCCTTGTTGACCATTTCCAATGTTTCCATTGATTTTGGCATATATAGTTCATCACCAGAATCCACCTTGTTCATGTTTTCTCGTTCTCTTACTTCATTGACTGTCATTGCACCAATGTTGATCATTTTTTCATAAAAATTTGCACGATCATTTGGTGATCCACGCAACAAACCATTCACATCAAAGTTCACAAACACTTCACCTTGTTCATTTTGTTTGAACAATTTCAAATTCATTTCACTTTCTAAAATTGAAAGGTATGGTTGAATTGTATATCTAACGAATTCAGCAGATTGTTGTTCAATATTGTTGAAAGATGATTTTGAAAGATCCTTCAACATGTGTGGTGGTATGTTGTAAACTCTTGAAATTTCTTGGATTGCAAGATCTCTGGATGCAAGAAATTGTGCTTGTTCATTACTGATTGAAACTTGTTGAAACTTCAATCCTTCTTCCAAGACCAAAGTTTTGTTTGCATCATTTAGGTTTGAATATTGTTGTGCAAATGAAGTTTTCAATCTTTCAATTGAAAGTTCTGACATCTGTCTGTCTGTTGATAAAACTCCAGACAATTTTGCACCATTTCTGAAAAATGTGTTTCCATAAGTTTCAACAGCCAAACCCCAACCAATTGCATTTCTGCATTGATCAATTGGTGACACACCAACATATCCATTCATTGAAACTGTTTTGAAGTGCATCACTTCATTGTTTGAATATATTTTTTTGTCATGTGTATTTTTATAAAACACATCATTTTCTTTGAACACCATTTCAACATGATCAGCATTCAAACAATATAAATCAATAGGAATTCCAGCATCATTTCTTTCAATGTAAACATATGAATTTCCATCAAGACAAAGATCAACAATGATTTTGCTCAAAAAAGAAACCTTGGTTTGATGTGGATTTGGATTCAATGTCAAGATCCTTGACAATGGATGATCAGTCAATTTGATGATATCACCATCATTTTCCCTTCTGCAAACTTCCAATGGAATTTGTGAAATTGATTCAGACAATAATCTGACAGCATTGAACACTGGTGTGAATCCCATTGCTGTTTCTTTGTTCACTACTGCACCAGACATGCTGTTTCCATACATGAAATTGTTCCAATATGGATTTGATCTTTGTTCTGTTTTTGGTGAAAAAAGTCTTGTGATTGGATCAAATATTCCCATTCTGTGTGTTTATTTTTTCCAAAAATAGTCATTGAAACATGAACGGACATGGAAACCAGTTTCATTTTTTTTTGTTTTTTTCTTCTCTAGTGATTTGATGCTGTTGCATTATCTCAATTGTTTAATACTAGCAGTTGTCAACACTTGCAAAGTTGCTTAAAAGTCACCAAAATTGATCTGGATGCATTTGATCATTTTCATAAATTTGTGAAAATTATGATCTTTTTGATCCTTTTATTGTGTGAAACTCTGAAAGAATCATATGATGAATATTTGTTCAATTCATAATATTTGAAAAATTCAAGTTCTGTTTTTGCATATGCTTCAACATATGTTTTGGATGATTTGCAGTGATGAAAATATCTTTCATCAAATCCATTTTCAGTCAACATGTTCAAAATATGTTTTGGATATTTGATCAAAATGAAAGAATTCCACGACCTTCATACACTGATCCACTTGTGTCTGAAAGCATCCATTCACCAATACTCATGACAGTTGAAACAACACCATCCACTTTTTCACTGGACCTTCCTTTGTCAACTTTGCAGTTGTTTGCTGGATCTGTTTTCAATTGAACATTCTGCATTTGCCAACGCATGACTGGATTTCCACCATGAACAATTTCTTGCTTCAACACCATCTTTTCAAGTTCTTTTGTTGGTGCTGATTGACTGACATATCCCATTCCAAATGGTGAAAGATTTGCACCATCATCTTGAAGTTGGATCACCAGTTGTGATGCATTCCATCTGTCATATGCAATGGATTGAATGTTGTATTCCAATGCAAGATCATTGATTTTTTTTCTTATAAATTCATAATCTTGGACATCACCTTCTGTCAATTCAATGAATCCATTTCTTGCCCATTCCAAATATGGAACTTTGTCCTTCCTGGATCTTTCTTGTGCTGTTAATTTTGGCAACCAAAAAAATGGCAAAATGTGATATGTTCCATCATCCATTGGAAAAAACAATGTCAATGCTGAAAGATCTCTGACTGATGAAAGATCAAGTCCACCAAAACATGGTCTGTTTTTAAGATCTTGAATGTTCAATTCCTTATCACATGCCATCCATTGCTGATCTGACAACCACTTGGATTCATTTGTGGTCCACTGATTCAGATGCAACCTTCTGAATGCATTTTCATATGATGGCAAATCCATTGCCAATTTTGCTTCTTGTTGCATGTATTCTTTACGAACTGATATTCCATAATTTGGATTTGCTTTCATCCAGGTGGATTCCAATGAAATATCATCATCATCATCTGCTGCATATATAACTGGAAGGAATGTTGGATCATCAATTGATCCTTCTTTCACCTTCTTTGCATATGAATGCATGGTCCAACAAATGTTCCCATCAGTTTTGTTTGATCCAGCAGTTGTCAATGCAATCAACAATGGTTGTGTTCTTGCACCCATTGAAGTTTTCATGGTGTTCCAAAGTTCATCAGATGGTTGTGTGTGTAGTTCATCAAACAAAATTGCATGGGCATTGTGTCCATGTTGCAACTTTGCATCTGCTGACAGTGCTCTGTATGTGTTCCCCTTTGCTGGATTGATGATTGATGATCTGTATATTTCTGCACGATTTTTCAAATCTGGATCACTCTGGATCATGTTCTTTGCAATGTCAAAAATGATTGATGCTTGTGATCTGTCACCAGCACATGAAAAAACTTCTGCACCAAGTTCTTGATCTGCAAAAAGAATATAAATTGCAAGTGCAGCAGCCAAAGTTGATTTCCCATTTTTCCTTGGAATTTCAATGTAGCATTGGCGAAATTTTCGCAATCCAGTTTCTTTGTTTTTCCATCCAAACAAAGGTTTGATGATGTCATCCTTTTGCCATTTTTCCAGGATCATTGGATGTCCAGCCAGTTCACCTTTTGTGTGCTGAACGAATTTTTCAATGAATGAAACAGCCCTTTCTGCTTCAACTTTGTCAAAATAATATTCTTTTTTATTAGTCAAAATAGTTTGTTTGGTTGTTTTGAATGTTGATTGATGGTGCTGAAATTGATGTCCTGGATGATGGTGTCAAACCAAATTCCCTTGCAATTTTCAATGCTCGGTCCAATGCATCATTGGCAATTTTTTGGTATGGAACTGACTGTGCATGTCTGATTGTTCCATCTGTGTTTTTGTATATTTGAATCCTTCCTTTTTCACGCAACATCATTTCAGTTTCTATGTGCAAAGACATTGCATTGCAATATGATTCAATCAATCTCAAATCAATTTGATGCAACATTTGTTTGCCGAACAACTCTGAACAAACTTTGGTCCATTCATTTTTTCCAATTACTGACAACCATTCTGGTGGATCTGGAAGTTCTGCAACCAATGCAACCACCATTTCATTTTCAACCATCCGATCTGGTCTGGTTGTGCCACGCAATTCTTTCAACTTTGTTGGAATTTTTTTTCTTCCTTTTGTCATCTGTTTTTTGTCAGTGATGATTCAGTTCTGATCAATGATGGAATTCCATCAGTTGGTTTTGAATCCATATATATTTCACACTTTTCACACAAAGATTCTTTTGCATTCCAAGATCCATCAATGAAAATGATTGTGACTTTTCTGATTTCTTTTTCTGATCCACATTTTTGACATTTATATATTGCCATCATTCATTTTTTTTTCTTGTTTTCTTTCTGAAATTGGAATCCATTTTTTTGATATGTATGTTTTCGGCATCTTGAATCCAAACATCATTTCAAATGATCCGACTTTTTCTGGATCATACATTGCAATTTTTACTTTTTTATTTTCCACAGTGTTCACATTTTTCTTTTTCATTTTCATTTTCTGGATTTTCCATTTCTAAATCATCAATTTTCATCAACAGATCTTTGTCTGAAAATCCCCATTCCTTCAATTCATCCAGATCAAAATTGTTTGCCAACATATCATGATCCCATGATCCCACATTTTTGTTCAAACGAACATTCAATTCTTTTTCCTGGTCCAATGAAAGATCCAATTCAACACATGGAACTGATCTGTGTCCCATGCTTTTCCAAACTTTTGTTCTTTGATGTCCACCAATTATGATGTTTTTTCTTGATTCATTTATGTTGATGATCACTGGATCAACCATTCCAAACTTGGTCAATGATTCCTTCAAATCTTTGTGTGCATCCTTTGTCAAAGTTCTTGGATTGTAATCTGCAAAAATCAGATCTGAAATTTTATATTTTTTTATTTCCATTTTTTTTGTCTTGTTAATTGATGAATAAACTGGACACATCACATTGTTTCAACCCAAACCAGTTCACACCCATATATCCAAAAACGACATCATGTGTCTTTTTT
>Ga0233414_10000293_pt1 | contig 21313 bp, 19 predicted proteins | sample Na_anoxic_10_MG_FD_189020 | JGI IMG/M metagenome (GOLD analysis project Ga0233414, IMG submission 189020) | Seawater microbial communities from Saanich Inlet, British Columbia, Canada - Na_anoxic_10_MG | ecosystem: Environmental > Aquatic > Marine > Inlet | place: Canada: British Columbia... | reverse complement strand
CTAGCATGAATAATGCTAAAGATAAAATGAGCTAAATAAGCAGGAGTAATCAATGAAGACACTAATCACTGGGATAACTGGGCAGGATGGTTCATATTTGGCGGAACTCTTGCTCTCAAAGGGCTATGAAGTTCATGGACTTGTTCGACGATCTAGTACGTTTAATACAGATCGTATCGATCATCTCTATAAGGATTTTCATGACCCTGAAGCTCGGATGTATCTCCATTATGCAGATCTTGCTGTATCTAGTCATTTAATGAAATTACTCTATGATATTCAACCTGATGAGATATATCATCTCGGGGCTCAGAGTCATGTGAGGGTGAGTTTTGATATGCCAGAGTATACTGGGGATGTAACAGGACTTGGTACATTGAGGGTATTAGAGGCAATTCGCAAAACAGGTATTCAAACCAGATTTTATCAGGCTTCATCAAGCGAAATGTTTGGGGCAGCCTCACCACCCCAGAATGAAATGACTCCCTTTGAGCCGCAAAGCCCTTATGCCGTAGCCAAAGTCTATTCTTATTATGTTGTAAAGAATTACCGGAAGGCCTATAATATTTTTGCTGCTAATGGTATCCTTTTTAATCATGAATCACCTCGCAGAGGCGAAACCTTTGTTACAAGAAAAATAACCCGTGCAGCCACAAGAATTAAACTTGGACTTCAAGATAAACTGTATCTTGGGAATCTAGAGGCCAAAAGGGATTGGGGTTTCGCAGGGGATTTTGTTGAGGCTATGTTGTTGATTTTGCAACAGGATGAGCCAGATGATTACGTAATCGCTACGGGGGAAACTCATTCAGTCCGAGAGTTTGCGGAAAAAGTTTTTCAAAAGTTGGGACTTGATTATGAGAAATACATAGCCATAGATCAGAGATATTTCAGACCGACAGAAGTTGATGCTTTGTTAGGGGATTCAACAAAGGCACAAAAGAAACTCGGGTGGCGGCCGAAAGTTGGATTTGATCAGTTGATTAATATTATGGTTGAGGCGGATCTTGAACTAGCAAAGAAGGAAAAAACCCTTTTGGATGCCGGTTATAGAAATGTGAAAAATCGCATAAGGTAAAACAATCGCATAATCTTTTGTAAACTGGAAATCTGGAGCAATAAATAAGAGCTAATAGGATGAAGGACAAACGAATTACCATAACCGGGGGTGAAGGTTTTCTCGGCAGGCATCTGATCCGTAAAATGAAGGGAAAAGGTTATAAGCATTTATATGTTGCTGATATCCCAAAATATGATTTGGTAAAGCTTGAAGATATACGACGTATGTGTGATGATTCAAAACCAGACATTGTTATCCATTTGGCTGCCAAAGTAGGCGGTATCGGTTTCAATCAAGAGAATCCTGCTACCTTATTTTACGAAAACTTGATGATGGGTATTCAGCTTTTCCATGAAGGGTATTTGAGGAATATTGAAAAATTCGTAGCCATTGGGACGATATGTGCTTACCCAAAGTATACACCCGTTCCCTTTAAAGAGGAAGACTTGTGGAATGGCTACCCTGAAGAAACAAACGCCCCCTATGGGCTGGCAAAAAAGATGATGCTAGTCCAATCTCAGGCTTACCGACAGCAGTATGGTTTTAATTCCATATTTCTTTTGCCGGTCAATCTGTATGGTCCAGGCGACAACTTTGATCCCAGATCCTCTCATGTCATTCCGGCACTTATTCAAAAATGTGCTGATGCCATCGTGCATAATGAGAAGGAAATCATGGTGTGGGGCACAGGGAAGGCAACACGTGAATTTTTTTATGTCGAAGATGCTGCTGAGGCGATTATCCTTGCTACGGAAAGATACAACAAAAGTGATCCCGTCAACATTGGAGCTGGTTTTGAAATTTCCATAAAAGAACTTGTTGAGTTGATTGTGGAACTCACTGGTTTCAAAGGTAGGATTATCTGGGATACATCCAAACCCGATGGCCAACCGAGAAGGATTCTTGATACATCAATGGCGGAGAAGGAGTTTGGGTTTAAGGCAAAAAGAGAATTAAGGGAAGGATTAAGGAAAACAATTGAATGGTATAAGAATTATTTGTAGCATCCAGCTAGGGGTCTCTGACCTCCATCAAAAAGGAGGTATTTTTTCCCTTTATCCAAAGCAGGAATAGAACAACAGGAATTCTGTCAATCATGTAAATTCTTCTGGATGCTACACGATTTAAAGGAGAGATAAGATTTTTTGGGGTGGAGATTTGAAATCAATAAGCCGCTATAAGACCAAAAATATGAAACCATCCTCGGTAATATTATGAGTGATAATACGCTTATACAGCAAATTACCTCATCAACAACAGTGACTTCTACATTTTCGCAAGCGATGCAAGTTAGAAAACATATAAAGTAAATTGTTTACCCCTCTTCCATCAAATTTGTTTGCATTGTTCACTAAAAGTTACATTCCAAAACCCTTCACCCTCTAAAGTAATTGAGAATTTTAGCTTCACTTGCCTTAGAACTAATCATAGTATTTTACTCCATCTTTTGATTGAAGTTATGACAAGCACCACGGATAAATTGACCCAAGGGAGTCGAATTGCCCGAAATAGTGTATTGAATCTTCTGGGTTATGGCACACCACTACTGGTTGCTATTTTTGCGATCCCGCTTCTTATTAGGGGACTGGGCACAGATCGCTTCGGGGTTTTGGCTATGGCGTGGGTATTCATCGGGTACTTAAGCCTTTTTGATTTGGGGCTGAGTCGTGCGCTGACAAAACTGGTGGCGGAGAAGCTGGGGGTAGGGAAGGTGGGAGAAATCCCTGCTCTCGTTTGGACTGCTATTTTCGTTATGTTTTTTCTTGGCTTGGGGATAGCAGTAGCAGTAAGCTTGCTTTTGCCTTGGCTTATTCGGGACATACTCAACATTCCCCAAGCATTATATACCGAAACTCTGAAGGCCTTTTATCTTTTGGCAATTTTTGTACCCATCGTGATTATTAGTGTTGGTTTCCGAGGAATATTGGATGCACACCAGCGTTTTGATCTTACCAATGCGGTACGTATTCCTTTAGGAATATATAGCTTCATAGCTCCCCTTTTAGTGCTGCCTTTTTCTCGAAGCCTTTTTTCGGTAGTAGGTATTTTGGTGGCTGGTCGGTTGGTCGCCTGTCTGGTTCAACTTCTACTTTGCTTGCATGTTGTCCCATCGCTGAGCAAGGGTATTGTATTGCAGCGCACAATGATGGGACCGTTAATTCGTTTTGGTAGCTGGATGACAGTGACCAATATTGTAAGCCCACTTATGCTATATTTGGATCGCTTTTTTATTGGTGCCCTTATCTCTGTTGTAGCTGTTGCTTACTACGCTACGCCTCAGGAGGTTGTGACAAAACTCTTGCTTATTTCTGGATCCGTGATGGGAGTATTGTTTCCCGCATTTTCGACAAGTTTTGTTCAAGATCATAACCGTACGAAGTTGCTCTTTGGACGCGGAGTAAAGTTCATTTTTCTTATTCTATTCCCAATTACCTTATTTATCGTTACAATGGCACACGATGGTTTGGGTTTCTGGCTGGGTGACGAGTTTGCGCAAAACAGTACTAAGGTGTTGCAATGGATAACTGTTGGGGTCTTTATACATAGTCTAGGCCAGGTGCCGTATGCCTTGATACAAGGCGTTGGACGGCCCGATCTTACAGCCAAGTTGCACCTTATCGAGTTGCCCTTTTATGTTATCTGCCTTTGGTGGATTATTGGCAGTAATGGCATTGTAGGGGCAGCCGTTGCATGGGTTTTGCGTATAGCTGTAGATACACTATTTATGTTTGTCATGGCGCAAAGATTATTACAAATACGAGAAGGGATAATGTGGAGGAGACTACTCCTCATGGGATTTGTGTTTTTAACCTTAACCCTTGCCACAATGCTCACGGATCTTGCCATGAAACTACTTTTCCTTTTATTGATGCTTTTTATCTACGTCCCGACCATATGGTTTCTGATTCTTGCCCAGGAGGAAAGGGCACTAATAGTAAATCGATTCAGAACAATCCGGGTGTGAAATTGGCAAAACAATTGGTAGATGTTTGCTTGCTCGAGAGTAAGTTTTTTACTGGATTTTAGGTTTTTAATCATTACCAAAATGAAAATAATAGATAAAAAAGATATTCTAGGTAAGATAGAAGAGTTCCAAGATTTAAAACTTGAGCTCGGTTGCGGAAGTCGTAAAAGACACGAAGATGCTATCTGCATCGATGTTATTGATTATGAATGTGTGGATATTGTGGGGGATGTTTATGAAGTATTAAGAAAAATACCAGAGAATATTGTTTCAGCGGTGTATTCCTATCATTTTTTTGAGCATCTTGAAGATATTGGAGCAGTTATGGAGGAGTTAACCAGAATCATGAAAGTAAATGGGCTACTTATAGTGGTGGCTCCTCATTTTTCCAACCCCTATTTTTATTCTGACTACACACATAAAAACCAATTTGGCCTATATAGCTTCTCATATTTATCAAGTGATTCTATTTTTGCCAGAACGGTTCCAAGCTATAATAAATTACTTAATTTTAACCTCAGTAAGGTGAAATTGATTTTTAAGTCTCCACGGCCTTTTTATTTTCGATGGGGGCTGAAAAAATGTTTTCAAATTATATTCAATATAAATCGTTATATGATGGAATTCTATGAAGAAAACCTTTGTTATATCTTTCCGTGCTATGAAATTAGATATGAAATGATAAAAAAAGGGCGCAACAAGTTATTTCTAGAGAATTGACCATGAAGATTCTCCTCCTCAGCCGTTACAGCCGCCTCGGTGCCAGCAGTCGACTCCGAAGCTACCAGTATTTACCGTATCTAAAAGCTCATGGAATCAATGTTGATGTGGCCCCTTTGTTGGAAGACGATTATCTAAAGAACCTTTACGCTGGCAGGCGTAAAGATTTGAGAGAAATCCTTCGTGCTTATGTCCGACGTCTTGGTCGTCTGATTAAAAGTAACAGCTTTGATCTATTGTGGGTTGAAAAAGAGATCTTGCCCTGGTTTCCTGCCTGGGCAGAGGCGATACTTGCTCATTTGGGTATTCCCTATATAGTAGATTATGATGATGCCATTTTTCACCGCTATGACATGCATCCAAAGGCCATTATACGCTTCCTGTTAGGCACTAAGATCGATACTGTTATGAGCAGAGCAGCTTTGGTGATTGTCGGTAATAAATACCTGGCGGATAGAGCAAGGAAGGCGGGAGCAAGAAGGGTTGAATACCTTCCTACAGTGATTGATTTAGATAGATACCGCACTGTAAATCATAGCAAGAGCTTAGATTATAAAATTGGATGGATAGGTTCTCCAGCTACGGCAAAATACCTTTATCCCATGTATCCTGCCTTAGTCGAAGTATGCAGGAATAGCGGCACACGGTTAGTTCTTGTTGGTTCTGGTCAAGTAGATTTAGATGATGTGACGACGGAAACTCGTCCATGGTCAGAATATACAGAAGTCGCCGATATTCAGAGTTTTGATGTTGGTATCATGCCTATGACTGATGAGCCGTGGTCCCGCGGAAAGTGTGGCTACAAATTGATCCAATACATGGCCTGTGCTCGACCCGTGGTTGCTTCTCCAGTGGGAGTTGCTCCAAAAATAATTGAAAATGGTATAAATGGTTTTCTTGCTACCACTGCAGAGGATTGGGTAAACGCTATCTGTGCCTTGCGCCGCAACTACAAATTAAGGGAGCGTATGGGCAGGGCTGGTCGAATCAAAGTCGAAAGGCAATATTGCATACAAGTTACAGCTCCACTCCTGGTATCGCTGTTCCGAGAGGTAGTTAAGGAATTCAAATAAATCTAAAGATCACTTCTTTGTCTGAGACAACCATAAACATCGACTGTGGGCCCTTTTGATGTGGGAGATGTGGCGAGAAAGGTGGATTTCTTGAAGCACTGAAAACTTGACTTTTGATTATTCTCATGGGATATGGGGTTTGCGATTTGAATATTTAAGATTAAGAAATTTGGAATGTAGGGATTACTTGAAAGGTTAAGTAGTTGATTGTTTTAAAGACTTAGCGGCTAAATAGTTACATGTACGGTTTGTATTAACTTCAAATTTTAGGGGTTTGCAATGAAGATACTGATCACAGGCGGTGCAGGATTTATAGGTTCCCACTTCGCAGACAGGCTCCTTGAGATGGGAGATGAGGTCTTTGTGGTGGATGATCTGTCCACAGGGAGTCTCGAGAATGTGGAACATCAACAGGACCAGGAAAGCTTTCATCTGGTAGTGGATACTATCCTTAACGAGGCCGTTATGAATGAGCTGGTCTTTAAGTGTGATCAGATCTATCATATGGCAGCAGCCGTGGGCGTAAAACTCATTATGAATCGGCCTGTTGAGACCCTTGAGACAAATGTAAAGGGAACCGAGATGATTCTTATGCTGGCTAACCGGTATAAAAAAAAGGTTCTTATTGCCTCAAGCAGCGAGGTGTATGGTAAAATCATGGATGGGGAGAACACCACCCACCTTTTGGAGGATACCGATCGCCTTATGGGTTCCACAACAAAACGACGCTGGGCGTATGCCTGTTCCAAGGCCCTGGATGAATTCTTGGCCCTGGCATATTATGAGGAAAAGAAATTGCCGGTCATTATTGCCCGTCTTTTCAATACGGTTGGGCCAAGGCAAACCGGGCAATATGGAATGGTTATACCCAACTTTGTTCAAAAGGCCCTTATTAATAAGCCTATTACAGTATATGGTGACGGTTCTCAGTCCAGAAGTTTTACCCATATCGCTGACGTTATTGATGTGCTGATAAAGCTTATGGCCGAACCTGAGGCTGTGGGGAAGATTTTTAATGTAGGCAATGAGAAGGAGGTGACCATTAAGGATCTTGCCCTGATGGTAAAAGCGATGACAGGAAGCTCATCAGAGATAGAATACATCTCCTATGAAAAGGCCTATGGGCCTGGGTATGAAGATATGCAGAGGCGCTGCCCGGACATCACCAGGCTAAAAGATTTTATGCATTTTAAGCCTAAGACAGATCTTAATGGTATCATTCAGAGCGTAATTGATTATTATAAAAAATGAGCCCACTTTTTGTATATGCCCTTACCTTTGTAGCATCCTTTTTGCTTTCACTGTTTTTAACCCCATTGATCAGGCACCTGGCGGTGAAGAAAAATCTTGTAGCCAAAGCCAGGGATGACAGATGGCATAGAAGACCAACTGCCCTTTTGGGCGGGGTGAGCATCTTTTTCAGCCTGATGGTGGTCTGGCAACTGACTTCCTTCGTGTTTGGTTTCTATTCCTCAATAAAGCCTCTCTTGCCTCTTGCCTTGGGTGGAATGGCTATCTTTCTTTTGGGTTTGGTTGACGACCTTTTAGAGATCAATCCCCAACACAAACTGGTGGGTCAGGTCATTATTGCTTCTGTATTGGTCATTTTTGGCTTTCAGATAAACTGGTTTGAGTCTATGACGGCCAATCTGGTGATAAGCATCTTCTGGATTGTGGGTATTACCAATGCCTTTAATCTTTTAGATAATATGGATGGATTATCGGCAGGTATTGCCATAATAGCAGGCCTTTTTCTGTTGTTATCTCAGATTTCCTCTGAAATTCAGAGTATCTTTTCGGCAACTCTTTTCCTATCCGCATTTCTTGGCTCTTTGGTAGGATTTTTAATCTACAATTTCCATCCAGCTTCAATTTTTATGGGAGACTCAGGTAGCCTCTTTATTGGATTCCTGTTAGCTGGACTGGCTACCAGGGCTTCAGGATTGATGGTTGGCACCCAATCTCATCATTTAGTCTTTGTGTTGGCCATTCCTATCCTGATCCTATTCATACCTATCGTGGATACCACCTTTGTTAGCCTGATGCGCAAGCTTTCTGGTCGATCCATTTCTGTAGGGGGGCAGGATCACTCCTCTCATAGGATGGTGGCCATTGGATTTTCTGAGAGAACCGCAGTGTTGATACTTTACAGTTTTGCTGCTGTTTCAGGACTATTGGCTATGGTCATTACTCGCCTCTCTCTGGGTGTTAGCCTGGTCCTTGTCATAATTTACCTTCTTTTTATTATCTTTTTCTGGATTAATTTGGCCAGGGTCAAGGTATACTCAGAAGAATCCATAGCTACTGAAGTTAACAGGGGGAAGCTCACTCCACTTATTATTGAGTTGACCTACAAAAGAAGGCTATTTGAGGTACTCTTGGATCTCGTTCTGATTCCGCTCGCCTATTGGTCTGCCTACTTGATCAGATTTGAGGGCTCTGCCTATGGTGTAAATTTTCCCGTTTTTCTCAGATCTTTACCCATTGTCGTGGCATGCCAGCTTTTCAGTTTTTTTCTTTTAGGGGTTTATAGAGGTATATGGCAATATGTAGGAATGAGAGATGTGATTATCTATGGAAAGGCTATTACTGTCGGTACAATTTTATCTGTGCTGGTTAATTTAGGTATTTATCGCTTTATGGGATTTTCTCGCACCTTGTTTATAGTCTATTGGATGATTTTGATGGCACTTGTGACAACTTCTCGTTTCTCATATCGTCTGATTGATGAAGCTGCCCCTAAAAATTCCATGAAGGGAGGAAGAAGGGCACTTATTTATGGAGCCGGTGCAGGCGGGCAACTTGTTATGCAAGAGATTGAACGGAACAAGAACTTAGGACTGGCATTGGTGGGATTTATCGATGATGATATCCGAAAGCAGAACCGCAAATTCATAGGATATCCGGTTTTTGGAGGGAAAAATCGTTTGAGTGAAATTGTGAATACAAACCACATTTCCGAGGTTATTATTTCATTTCGAAATATGAACAAAGTATCCAGGGATTCCTTAAAAGAGGAATGTAGCTCACTCGGAGTGAATCTGAGCCGCCTTAATATTGTAATTGAATGATTTTACCTATCAGTAATTTTCCTGCCTTGTAACACAGAATGTATATTTAGGACAGAATCTAGACATAAAACAATGCTTTACATACTCAATCTGAGAAATCTCTAAACGCAGCTTAAGAGTAATTTTTGTCCTATGAAAGATTTTGCCTTGCATTACTTGAGTCGTAGGTGGTTGCTAGTATATGGATATCTTCTTATACTCCTGGTTGCAACACCATATCTTCCGTTATTGATTCGATGGGCCTCTTCCAAGTGGCAGGCAGGATCGATTTCTAGTTTCGTATTAGGTGTAGAGATTTTTATTGGGGCGCTCTTGATATTTTTAGTAGGATGCGTCTTTTTTTTCAACAGAAAAAAATTCCCTTCCTTTATCCTTATAATAGGCGGATTACTAACCTCTGCTATTATTTTCTATCTTATTATTCCAAACCCTTATGAATTAACGCATTTGCCGGAATATGCCGTTTTGAGCATATTGATACTGCAGGCGCTTAAGGAGAAAAAAGGAAAAGAAAGAGAAAAACTGAATGATACCTATATTTACCCTGTTAGAAGGTTCAGTTTTTCAGGGCAGAGATGGTATAAAAGAGAATCATGGGTTTGGAATAGGTTTAAAATCCTTTTCAAAACCTCTAACAGGGTTTACTTTAGATCAGCAGCGATTACCGGTGCGCTTGGTGTCATTGATGAACTGTACCAGGGAGTGTTACCCATACGATATTTTGGATGGTACGATATTTTATTAGATATATTAGGTGGCCTTTTCGGATTGACTATTTTGTGGGGAATCATTAAGGAGTAGGAGAAATTGTTATTATTATTTCACTGCCCACTTCGCTTTTGACATAGAGGTCGCAGAATAAGATTCTAGTAACATGGATATGGGTTAGGAGGTAATCACAGTTGATCATTATTCCGGCGATAGATATTAAGGGAGGTAAGTGCGTAAGATTAGAGCAGGGTTTGATGAATAAGGAGACGATATTTTCTGATCATCCGGAAGAGATTGCCCTTCAATGGGAAAGGAAAGGCGCAAAGAGATTACATATTGTTGATCTGGATGGGGCTCTGTATGGAAAACCTTTCAATAAAAAAGATATAAAAAAAATACTCGATACAGTCTCAGTGCCGGTGGAATTAGGTGGTGGGATTCGAGATTTAGATACCATAGAGGAGTATATTTATCTGGGTATTGACCAAATTATTATTGGCACAATTGCCTATAAAAACCCACACTTAGTAGAGGTGGCATGTAAGAGATATCCGGGCAAAATTATCGTATCTATTGATGCAAAGGATAATTATGTATCTGTTGAAGGTTGGATAGAACCTACCAGTATTACTGCAGTTGATCTGGCAAAGAGGTTTGAGGACATGGGAATTGCAGCCTTTATTTATACGGATATACAAAGGGATGGAATGAGAAGCGGCCCTAATATAGATGGCATAAGAGAATTTGCAAAAGGTATAAATGTAGGAGTTATAGCAGCAGGTGGCGTGTCATCAATTAAAGATATAGAGGATTTATTGACATTACAAAAGGATGGAGTAAGTGGAATAATAATAGGAAGGGCACTTTATGATGGATCGATTAAATTAGAAGAAGCTATTGATACAGTAACTAATAGAAATCATTAGAATTAACATCATAGAAAGACAACTGAAATATTTATTGCTAAATATTCTGATATATGATATTCTGAATTCTGAAAATTAAAAATAGTCATAATGATTTGGAGGCATAAATGGAAGATTTGAGGCCAATTATAACTGAAATAAAATCCCGGGGTCAGCTGACTATTCCAAAGAAAATAAGAGACAAAGGCCAGTTAGAAGAAGGCCAGGCGGTATCCATTATCCCAGTTGGAGACTCCGTGATTATCACCCCAAGACAGTTAACATTAGATGAAGCGCGGAGGCAGATAAAAAGAATGCTCAAAGACTCAGCCCTCTCTGTCGAAGAGATATTAAAAGGCATTAAAGAGGAACGAAGATCACTGTACGAAGAAACGTATGGCTAAAAGGCCAGTTAAAATATTCCTTGACTCAAATGTGATAATATCTGGGATTTTTTCCGATAAAGGGAGCCCTCGTATTATCCTTGACATTTTGTGCCTTGATTTTCCGTTTATCGTTGGAGCTACAGGTAAATATAATATTATTGAGATTGAGCGAAATTTAAAGCGAAAAATGCCTAAAGCTTTTCCTTTATATCAGGAATATTTCCCCAATCTAAATCTTGAAGTAATCTCGTTCCCTTCAAAGAAAGAAATAGAGACCTACTTAGGGTATACTTCTGATAAGGACGTACCAGTTCTTGTGTCAGCCGTTAAAGGTAAGGCAGATTTTTTGATTACTGGTGATAAGAAAGATTTTTCAGAGTTAAAGAAGAATACCGACTTAGAATTGAAAATACTTAGTCCATCAGAATTTCTCGATATTTTTCGACGGTTGTATGAAGACTTTCAAAGCGAGTGATGGGAATTGTTAGAATATTAGTTACATCCAATATTCATGAACTCGTAAAAAGTCGAATTTCCCCTCCCCTGGTGGGAGGGGATTAAGGGGAGGGGGACGTAAGTGCGTGAAATAACGCTGTATTCACCCTCACCCCAGCCCTCTCCCATGAAGGGAGAGGGAGTATTTTTGACTTTTTACGAGAGCATCAATATTCCTTTTGCACAATATATATAATGCCCTAACAGCGATATAATGGCTAGCTGGAAGGTGTTTTAAATTCGGGGTATCACAGCCTACATTACAGAAAGCTGTTTATACGCTAAATAAATGAAGTAATTGAAAAATGTCTAATGATCTTATTGACATTTTAATATATAGCTTTAAATTTAATAATTAACCTTAACGGGAATATCCGAATGAGCTTATATGATGATATTATTATTGATTTAAAAAATGCGCTTAAAGAGCAAGATAAGCAAAAACTTTCTGTATTAAGGGGGCTAAAGTCTGCGATCAAAAATAAGCAGGTGGCATTACGTCAGGAACTTACCGATGAACAGATTATGGGGGTAATATCATCAGAGATAAAAAAGGTAAGGAGGCGATAGAGAAATTTGGCCAGGGTTCACGCCAAGATCTCGTAGAGAAAGAGGAGGCGGAGATGAAAATATTATCCGAATATTTGCCGCCCCAGTTATCAACTGAAGATATTAGAGAGATAGTAACTCAGGTGATTGAGGAAATTTCGGCCAGTGGCCCAAAAGATTTAGGAAGTGTTATGAAATCAGCTATGGCAAAAATGGCTAGCAGAGCTGATGGCCGTGAAGTTAACAGGATAGATCGAGATTTATTGAGTTAGAGAAACAAGATTTAGTCCTTTTAATAAGCCAAGGCTTATAAAACCCCCATGACAGAAAACTCACTTAGGGTACTCGAATATTACCGGTTGCTCAATATCGTATCACATTATGCTGCTTCTCCATTAGGTTGTTCAAACTGTCTTTCACTTAAGCCATTACAAGAACTGGAATCTATTGAGTCTGAGCAAAGGCTTGTCTCAGAGATGAAAGAGCTCGTGTGTACTAAAGGATTTGTTCCTTTATCGAGTCTGTTTGATCTCAGGCCAATGTTACGAAAGGCTTCTAAAAAGGGGACTTTTCTTGAAGGAAAAGAACTTTTATCTATTCATAATCTTATAAAGATATCTCATCAGGTAAAAAATCGGATACGTGAGGCAAGGGAGTTATACCCTTCCTTAGGGGATGTAGTTAAGGATATTCCAACATGTGACATCCTCGAAAAGGAGATTGGTAAATCCGTAACTGAAGATGGAGGAATATCAGATCGTGCAAGCCCATTACTTTCTTCTCTAAGATCCCAGAGGGTAACCCAAAGAAGGGTAATAGAGAAAAGGCTTAATGATATTTTAAGCAGCCTTGAGTCTAGCGATGATAACATTATTTCTGTGAGAGATGGTCGCTATGTTATTTCTATTAGAACTGAAAAGAAAGGTTTTATTAAGGGAATTGTCCACGGTTATTCCAGCACCCACTCTACATGCTTTATAGAGCCACTGGCAGTGGTGGAGGAAAATAACTATTTAGTTGAATTAACAGATAGGGAAAAGGAGGAGGAAAAGAAGGTTCTAAAAAGGCTTACAGGTTTTGTGTCTGATTTTTCATCTGAACTTGTGAGTTGTTTAGAGATTATGGGAAGGGTTGATGGGCTTTTTGCCAGGGCAGAATTTAGTAAGGCTATAAAAGGAATACGCCCTATTCTTAGCACAGATAAAATTATCTATTTTTCAGATGCCTTGAACCCTATACTACTTTCTCTTTATCTTGAATCCAGTAAAGGGAATAAAGAAGAAAGTTTAGAGCCTGTAGTACCTATTGATATTAAGATAAATTCCCAGAAAAATATTCTTATCATTTCAGGCCCTAACAGGGGTGGCAAGACTGTGGCATTAAAGACGATGGGTCTTCTAAGCCTTATGACTCAGTCAGGGATGCATATTCCCGCTAAGGAGGGTAGTACTGTGAGTATTTTTAATAATATAATGGCTGAGATTGGAGATGATCAGGATATATCAGCAGGGTTAAGCACATTTTCTGCCCGCTTGGAGCATTTAAAAGAGATTATAGATCAGGCTGGCGAAAATTCTCTGGTAATTTTGGATGAGTTGGGAACAGGTACAGATCCGGACGAGGGTACATCACTTGCTATGGCCATTCTGGATTATTTTTCGCAAAAGGGTTCCCTGAGTGTAATCTCTACTCACTATCAAAGATTAAAAAGATATGGCCTGGTTAACAAAAAGGCCCAAAATGCATCTGTGGAATTTGATTACGAAAAGGGGCAGCCTACCTTTAGGTTACTAACCGGCATGCCAGGTGTAAGCCATGCCATCGAGATAGCACAAAATTTAGGGATCCGGGGTGAAATAATTGATAAGGCTACCATGTATCTGGGCAAAGAAAAAGGAAGGCCTGATTTAGTAATGGAAGATCTTGCCAGGATGATGGAAGAAGTGAAATCAGATAAAGAGGACCTTATATTAGCAAAGCAAAAATATGAGCTATCAAAAAATAGGTTAGAGAAAGAAAGAGAAAAATTAGTTCTGCAGTTAAATGAGATGCTCGTTGAAAAGGAGCATAAGGCAGAGAGCCTATTAACAGAGGCAAAAAGAAATTTTGGTGAGGCTATAGAACACCTAAAGAAAAAAGGGGCAGAAGGTCAGTTTGAGGCAACCCAACAATACACACATGCAAAACATGATCTAATGAATGCAATATCTGAAATAACATACCAGAATAACTCAACTAATCATGTTCCAATTACTATTGGTCAGAGAGTTTTTCATAAGAAATCTGGAAAGAGAGGCTGGGTTGTTGGTATTGGTGAAGGCTCATCAAGAACCCAGATTATGATAGGCAATGTAAAGCTCACGGCTGATTCATCTGAGTTAATTCCAGAATCAGATGCGCCTGCTAAAAAGGAGGGAGATATAATACGTGAAAAACAATGGTCTGTGTCCAGTCCAATTATGACTAAAAAGGAACTGAACCTTATTGGCTATACTATTGCTGACGCCCTTCCCCTTGTTGACAGAATCATAGATCAGGCACTGGTTCATGGATATACTAAAGTAAAGATTATCCATGGCATGGGTTCAGGGGCCTTAAAGAAGGCTGTTAGAGAACATTTAAAGGGAAATTGTTATGTGAAAGATTTTATCCCTGGAGGGAGAGACGGGGGAAATGATAGCATAACTGTGGTTGAACTGTAAGTGAACTAAAGTGAACTAAAGTTATGGATAGGATTGCAGATGATTTATCCCAAATACAAGGCCCTCGGAAAATGGCGAACAAAGGAATTGATAGATTGAAATGAAGCTAAAGGGTTTATTTAGACTAAATAAAAAAAGTTAAACATTTAAACTTTAGGCACTTATAACCCTGGCCCAGACCTGGCTTTGATTGCTTGCGAAACTTGTTCATCAAATTGATCTGTTTTGTTACGTTACTATATTTTATGGGCAACTCGCGCCAGGGCGGGCTTTAGGCACTTAACTTATGGACTCATCAGATGCAAAAGAAGAGGTAAAGAAGGCGGCAGATATTGTTGAGGTGATCGGGCAGTATGTGGAGCTTAAAAAGAGGGGGCAGAATTATATTGGCCTTTGTCCATTTCATTCTGAAAGATCACCTTCATTTACGGTTAACCAGAGTAAACAGATATATCATTGTTTTGGGTGTGGCAGGGGAGGTGATGTTTTTACCTTTTGGATGGAGTATCACAACCTTGATTTTCCCCAGTCTCTAAAAGATCTGGCTGAGCGTTATAATATTCCCTTACCACAAAAAAGGGATTTATACGCCGATAGAAAAAAGGCTGAATTAAAGGAGCAATTATTTGAGATAAATGACCTGGCAGGAAGGTATTTTCATGATATTCTTGTAAAGTCTGCTAATGGAAAACCAGGAAGGGATTACTTTTCCAGGCGCAATATATCTCAAGAAACGATCTCACAGTTTAGACTCGGATATGCAGTGAAAAGATGGGACGGACTGCTCAATTACCTAAGATCGAAAAATTGTTCCCTGGATAGAGCCGCAAAGGCCGGGCTTCTTGTTCCTAAAAACAATGAAGAATATTATGATCGTTTCAGGGGCAGGATAATGTTTTCTATCTTTGATCTTAATCATCATAGTATTGGTTTTGGCGGCAGAATTTTAGATGATTCCCTGCCTAAGTATATTAATACACCTGAGACACCGATATACCATAAAGGATATTATTTATATGGTCTTGATTCTGCATTTGAGGATATCAGGAAAAGGGATCTGGCAATAATTGTAGAAGGGTATATGGATATGCTGGTTCTTAGACAGCATGGCATTTCAAATGTAGTTGCTTCATTAGGAACTGCGCTTACAAGCGATCAGATACGAAGATTAAAAGGATATACAAAAAATGTTGTTGTTTTGTTTGACCCTGATGATGCGGGAAGAGAAGCTGCCTTAAAAAGTTTCCCCTTATTTTTAAATGAAGGAATTTCCGCAAAGGTTGTTGTCCTCCCTGAAGGTGAAGATCCGGATAGCTTTGTAAATAAACATGGTTCAGATGCCTTTAAAAAACTTTTAAAGAGAGCAGCACCTATTTTTGATTTTTATCTGGACCAGACATTGGCAAATATGGGTCACGGGGTTGATGAACAGATTAAGGCATTGAGTGAGGTTTTGCCTGTATTTATGGACTTAGGACAGGGAGCTACCAGGTTTTTATATGTGCATAGGTTTGCAGAAAAGTCAGGTATAAATGAGGCTATTGTCTGGGAGGAATTAAGGCATCATTCCAACGCCTCTCAGCTTAAAAGCAGATTTTCTGAGACTCAAGATCCAAGAAAATACGGCTCTGATTTACAATTTTTCAACCTTTTACTCCATTACCCAGAAAAGATTGATACCTTCAGGGATCAGAAATGGGAATTGATTGTGTCTGATCCAGAGATCATTGCAATTATCAAGGTGATAATGGAAAAATTTCCCTCCGAAGGAAACCTGGATAGGATTGAGGAATTTCTTGATAGCCCTGTAGCAAAAGAACAGCTTAGAGTAAGTTTAATGTCTCAACCTTTTTATTCTGAGGGATCAGTTAGCCAGGCAGTGAGTGAATTTGAAAAAAAGATAGCGAAAGTCAGGCTTTCTCAATCTATCAAAAGGGCATCAGCTGAAGGTGATATGGAAATGGTAAACCGTCTGATCAGAAAAAAACAAGATCTTAATTCAGATAATAAAGGCGTAATGAACTCAAAGCACAATGACAAACTTCTCAGTAACTAAATGTGGAAAAGTGTCTTTTATGAATAATTCTGAAGCGCCATTAGGCCTTGAGTCGTTCGACCTGGAGGCCTTTCGGCTCCGAGCCGCTCTGAACCCTGCGATCGCAGCCGAAGGGCTCACGGCCGAGGGGCGACACGACTTGAGCTCGTCGACAAGTCTCTCGATAGCCTCATGGCCGAGAGGCAGAGTCGGAGTTAGATGCTGACAATTTTTTTCAGCGAATAGTATCAGGAGGTTTTATATGGCAAAAAATGATGATGGTATCAATTTAAGAAGATTGATAAACATCGGCAAGGATAAGGGTTATATTACCTATAAAGAACTGAATGAGGATCTATCTGATGACATAATATCATCAGAAGAGATTGATGATCTATTACAGATGTTTGAAGATTTGAATATTAAGGTAGTAAATGAACCTGTCGGTGGACAGATTGAAAAGGTTAAAAAGACAGGGGAGGCAGACGAAGGAGACAAAAAAGGGAAGCATTCTTTAAACGAGGTTGAGGAGGATTTTACTGCAAAAACCTATGATCCTGTCAAGATGTATTTACGGGAGATGGGCCTTATCTCATTGTTGAGCAGAGAAGGGGAGGTAGAGATAGCAAAGAGGATAGAAACAGGGGAGAATCAAGTATTGAATGCCTTTATTAGATGTAGGATTGGCATAGAATATCTCACAGAGTTAGGTGGGGATTTAGAGGCCGGAGAAATAAAAGTGAGGGATGTTGTTAATGATATAGAGGATGAATATAATTTGCATCAAATCGGTCAAAGGAGGGATTTCTTACTTGATATCATCAAAAAGGTGAATGCCTTGGATAAGGAAACTTTAACCGCGTGGAATAAGCTAAAAGATTACTGTGATACAGCTCAGAGAAAAAGATTAAAAGCCACTGTTAAAAAAACGCAACAGGCCATATTCGATATGATGAGATCATTTAAGCTTGAACAAGGCCATATCCAGAAGATGGTGCAGATATACAAGGAAATCCTTAAACGTTTAGAGGAATTAGAAAAAACGCTAACCGATTCTTTTCTAAAGGTAGGTGGGAAATCATTTTCTTATTTAGACAAATGTCTGGAGGAATTTTCAGAAAGTGAAAAGGGTGGTAAGAAGGTTAAAGCCTTGAATTTACCAAAAGAAGAGCTCTTGTTTCTTATAGCAAAAATGACAGAAACCAAGGATTGTATTGATGCAATAGAGAACAAGACGACTCTGTCCCTTAAGGAAATGAAAAGAATGTTTAAGGAGATAAATGATAATTTAAGAAAGTCAGAGGCCGCTAAGAATGAACTTATAAAGGCTAATCTTAGATTAGTGGTAAGTATAGCAAAAAAATATACTAATAGAGGTCTTCAATTTCTTGATCTTATCCAGGAAGGGAATATAGGGTTGATGAAAGCGGTAGATAAGTTTGAATATCAAAGGGGATATAAATTTAGCACATATGCTACCTGGTGGATCAGGCAGGCTATAACAAGGGCTATTGCTGACCAGGCAAGGACGATAAGGATACCAGTTCATATGATAGAGACGATTAACAAGCTTATTAAGATCTCCAGAACCCTTGTTCAAGAGCAGGGCAGGGAGCCAAACCCTGAGGAGATTGCAGAGAAGATGGGATTCCCCCTGGAAAAGGTACGGAAGGTTTTAAAGATAGCAAAAGAGCCCATTTCTTTAGAAACACCCATAGGTGAAGAAGAGGATAGCCATTTAGGAGATTTTATAGAAGATAAGAAGATAATGTCTCCATCTGAGGCAGTTACAAAATTTGACTTAAGTGAGCAGACAAGGAAGATTATGACTACCCTGACTCCTAGAGAAGAGAAGGTATTAAGAAAAAGGTTCGGTGTAGGTGAAAAGGCCGATCATACCCTGGAGGAGGTAGGCAAAGAGTTTAATGTTACACGAGAACGGATACGGCAGATAGAGGCCAAGGCATTGAGGAAACTCAGACACCCGAGGAGAAGGAAAGTGTTGGAGAGCTTTACTGAATTTTAATTAAGGCCTCTAAAGTTTTTATTTTCCTTGACATACAAATTTTAATTCAGTTACCATAACGCAACAAAAGGGCCCATAGCTCAGCTGGCAGAGCCACCGGCTCATAACCGGTAGGTCCCTGGTTCGAGACCAGGTGGGCCCATCAGACAGTAAAAGATGCTTGAGTATTGTTGGGTGTCTTATAATACGTTTGTCTTAAGGAAACGAGGGTGCCTTTTAAAAATAAGACACCCTCTCATTTTTTTGGCTACATACTAAAAAAGGTGTTAAATTGGATAAAGAACTTGAGGCGCTCTTGATGATGCAGTCGATTGATATTAGATTTGATGAGATAAAAAAAGAGAAAGAGGAATCCCCTAAAGAGATTGAAAAATTAAAAGAGAACCTTGATCTTTTAAGCAATGCCATGGAACAAGATTTATCTACCATTGAGGAGCTTAAAAAAGAGAGGAGGACAGTTGAGAGGGAACTGGAAGAGATAGAGCATAAATTTCAAAAAAGCAAGTCAAGACTCAGTGATGTCAAGACAAATAAGGAATATCAAGCAGTCTTGAAAGAGGTTGAAGAGCTTAAAAATCTTATTTTTGAAAAAGAAGAGGCAGTGATAAAATATATGGAGGATATTGAAATTCAAGAAGAGGAGTGCGCTGATAATAATGGTAGATGGAGGGAATCTCAAAAAGAATATAAAAAAAAACAAGAGGAATTTTCGCAGAGAATGAGAGATCTTGACAAAGAGGTGCAATCTCTTAATGGAAAAAGGGCTAAATTGTGCCAAAATGTTGATAAGAATTTATTGGAAAGGTATAATAGATTAAGGAAAAATTTGAGTGGCAGGGTAGTAACTCAGGTAATAAACACCATTTGTCAAGGGTGTAACTTAGGGATTCCACCCCAGCAATACAACGAATTAATTAAGGGAGGCTCTATAAAAAGTTGCCCGAATTGCAATAGGATTATTTATTGGGAAGAAGATAGAGAGATTTAAGGATTTTTAATTTTTGATTTTGGATTTTTCATTTTCAATTCCGAAATCCACAATCCGCAATTGAAAGTGGATTGGTGTTAGAGCAGGGCAAATGGTCGCTGTTCGAAAGGAATTAGGCTAAAACCTGGCTCCAACGAAGGGAGGAAAGTCCGGGCTCCACAGGGTAGGGTGCTCCGTAACACGGAGTCCCGGTGACGGGAAGGAAAGTGCCACAGAAAATATACCGCCCCGCATCCAGTTCTCATTTTCGAGGGCTGCATTTAATATCCACCAAGAGGGCTGAGAACTGGGTGCGGGGTAAGGGTGAAAAGGTGAGGTAAGAGCTCACCGCTCTGGTGGTGACATCGGAGGCTTGGTAAACCCCACCCGGAGCAAGACCAAATAGAGGGACGTTTGAGGGCTACCCGTCCGAGTCCCTGGGTAGGTTGCTTTATCCCATTAGCAATAGTGGGAATAGATGAATGACCATTGTCCCGTAAAGGGTAACTAATACGGGAAACAGAACCCGGCTTATGACCTGCTCTAGCACCTTTACCCTATAATGTGGTTTTTTTAATCTCTACGGGTCTAATTCCCCGCCCCTTGGGGCGTTCGATGCTTTTTTGATGATACCCCGCTGCTTGCGGCGGGGTAGTTCATTGCCTTTTTTTACTACTAGCGTATATTTCTTTGGTAAAACAAAGATATTGCTGAGAACTCAATAAGTTACGTAACATGGTTCATTTATTCGGAGACAAAAGATGTTTGTTGTAGCTAATTTTCTCATAGCCGTAGCAAAGATATTGAATATAGGTTTGACTATATATATGTGGATTATCATTGGCAGGGCCATAATATCCTGGGTAAACCCTGATCCATACAATACTATTGTGAGATTCTTATATACTGTAACTGAACCTGTGCTCTATACCATTAGAAGGAGGTTGCCGATAAATTTTGCTGGTTTCGATTTTTCACCCATTCTTGTTATTTTGGCAATTATTTTTGTTCAAACCTTTGTAGTTGACAGCTTACTCCAGTTCGCAGTGCAACTTGGTGCGAGATAATGGGTGATCCTGTTGTTTCTGTTAAAGTGTTACCCCGTTCTTCGATAAATCAGATAGTTGGTTTTGAAGGGGATATCTTGAAGGTGAAGGTGAAATCAGCCCCTGTTGATGGATTAGCAAATAGGGATTTGATACTCTTGCTATCCAAGTGCGTAAAGGTTGCGAAAGAAAAAGTCGAGATTATATCCGGCCATAGATCAAGGCTTAAAAAAATAAGATTTTATGGCATTAAAAAAGATGATCTCTTTCTTCTCTTAAACAGATAATCTAACCATTATATCCTGCATGCGATAATTGAGCTAATGCTCTTCATTTTGCTACCTGAAAGTGAGCCTTATCTCTTAAAATTACCTTAGAAGAAACATACATCTTTAGTTTTTTGTTGCCAAAAAATATATTTTCCCGTTAAATAGACGTAGTGTCTATGTGAGTGTCAAAATGTTGATGTAAAATCAATGTATTCAGCCACCAAGCCTGCCCTGGTGGGACAAGATTGATTGATCTTATGAAACATGTAAACCATATATGTAACATGGGGTAAAACTACTAAGCTTATAAACCAGGCCTGCCCGCCATCCGGC
>Ga0233414_10000292_pt1 | contig 21359 bp, 18 predicted proteins | sample Na_anoxic_10_MG_FD_189020 | JGI IMG/M metagenome (GOLD analysis project Ga0233414, IMG submission 189020) | Seawater microbial communities from Saanich Inlet, British Columbia, Canada - Na_anoxic_10_MG | ecosystem: Environmental > Aquatic > Marine > Inlet | place: Canada: British Columbia... | reverse complement strand
AAGCTCCGTGTTTGTATCTCTGGCGCTTCAAATCTTGGTGGAGTTGAAAGATATTTTGTTCCAGCCGCCACTCAAATTGCTGAACATCCTGTTTTTTCTGCTTGTCGCTCTTAAATTTATCCCAAGCCGAGAACAAATTTTCTAAAAAAATGATATTTTCAAAAACATTTTTATAGATTTTCATAATATGGAAGAATTTGATATCCCAATTTTCAAAAAGAGTTATGAGCTGTATAAAACTTTTTATGGTTATAGAAACACAGTATCCAAACAAGACCGCTATACTTTATGGCAACGTTGCGAGAATTTAATTTTAGATATTCTGGAAAACATCTTATGGGCCAGCCAGCTGCCCAAAAAAGACAAGCTTCCGATATTGGAGAAAGCCAGCCTGAAATTGAATTTCTTAAGGGTATTCCTGCGACTTTGTAAAGAAATTAAAACAATTGATAACAAAAAATACGTTCTTTTACAGGAAATAATTGATGAAATAGGCAGAATGCTTGGAGGATGGATACGTTCAACTCGGCAGAGATAAAACAAAAAGTATCCGTGATGGATACTTTTTGCAGCTTTTTGGAGAGACTTCGGAAGAAAACCCGACACCGACCCATAGTTGTCGTTCGGATTGTCGACCCAGTTGGTATCGAACTTGACCTTGCCGTCATTGAAGTTGAAGTACGGAGCGTTCGAGAAATCACCGTCAGCGTCAGGATAATTGCCTCTGTTCGTCTGTGTCACCGAACCGCGAAGTTTACCGCTCTAAAGCATATATCTTCTTAGTCCTGTATTTTATTTAGCAGCACCCTCTGATATGAATTCAGAAAGACCTGCGCTAAACAAAGACAAGCAGTATCTCCTTAGCACAACACGCTCTTAGAAACCGTAGCCGCTAAGACTCTGGTTGTTTTTCTCTAAAAGAGAGAGTTCGGCGACAACAATCCGTAAACTGCTGTTCATTAGCTAAGCTCATTTATAGTATAACAAAAATAAATTTTATTGAAAATATGTTTTTTAAAAAAATAGGGGTTACTCACTGATGTGAATAACCCCTGATGTTGCGAATACAAGGATTCAAATTTTCAAAAAGTCCAAGTATCCAAGATTTCAAAGTTCTAATTACTGCGGAAGAAAACCCGACACCGACCCATAGCAGTCGCTCGGACCGTCGACCCAGCGGGCACCGAACCCGACCTTGCCGTCACGGAAGTGGAAGCACGGAGCGCGCGAGAAATCACCGTCAGCGCCAGGAGCGTATTCATCGCCCGGACAGTCAATCCATAAATCATCGTAATGTTGGAGACGAATCGGATTGGTCAAAATCATGATTCCGACATTCTTAGCGCCTTCGCCGAATTCTGAAGCGACAAGCACTTCTCTTGCCCGACGGACACTGCGGCCGCGATGACGTATGCCAAACTGCTCTGGTACGATAATGATATCGCTGCCTGATTGCTGCTCTGCGATTTGACCGATCATTGAAAGGGTCCGCACATTCTGTTTCAGACGATCGGATCCAAGCTGCCCTTCGCGGTAATTGTGAAATTTGCCCTTTCGGTCTTTGGCCAGCGCTTTAAGCACTTCTTCCAGCTCCTCGCCGTAATTATCGGAAAAGAATCCCGGGCGAATCCGGGCGAAAGGACCCTCAATCCAGTTGGGAAGCTGAAGCGAAAGATAAACCTCTCGCATGTAACGGATAGCGCCATCGGGATTGAGCGTGGGCCAGTGCGAACGCAGAATGTCAATCTGGTCGGAAACATCAACGGGCTTGCGATAGCCAGAGAGATAGCCGTAGCTGGATTTCACTTCTTCGTTCTTGAATTTGTCGGAAACCGACAAATCCTTGAGGGCGGTTGAGGCCGCGTTTCTGATAACGGAAGTGAACTCGTCACCGTGCTCAATGATTCTCTGAATTCCGTCCTTATCAGGACTGACTTCCTCAAGGGCGCGTTCAGCCGCATCCTCGACAAACCTGAAATACTGCTTTCTTTGACCTGATGTGATCGATTGTGTCGTCATCATCAATACCTCCTATGAATGATTTTCTCGCCCGAATCGCTCGGACTGGCGACTTCTCTCTTTATGAGACAAGTATTTCAGAAATCAAACAATTTGATTTCCAAAATGCTTGCCTCATAGTATCCTAAACCGCATTTAAAAAGAACTAATCATAACACCATCATTATATCAAATTGTCAAAAAAAGTCAATAGTTGAGATATTGTTTTTAGTAAGTTATAATTAGAATTAAACTTTTAATTTTATTATGCTTATTTTACTTTATGGCGAGGATACTTTCCGTTCTCGTGAAAAATTAAATGAAATTATTCAAGAATATCAAGCCAAACATCAAACAGGGCTTAATTTAATGCGTTTTGCAGAGAATAATTTGGAATTCAATAAAATTAGAGAAAAAATTGAGGCAGTTTCTATGTTTGATGAAAAGAAATTGATTATTTTAGAAAATGTTTTTAAAAACAATGATTTTCAAGATAATTTTTTTAAATACGCAAATAAGAATAAATTAAAAAATAACCAAGATATTATTGTAGTTCTTTATTCAGGAGAAAAATTGCCAATAACTGCTTTAAAGCGCAAAGTAAGTATGTTAGAAGAATTTAAACCTTTAGAGGGTATGGATTTAAATAATTGGCTTAAAAAAGGAATTAATAAAAATGAAGCAGAGATTGATCCAGAAGCAATCAATAAATTAATTGCTTATGTAGGAAATGATTTGTGGCAAATGAGCAACGAGATTAACAAGCTGGTTAGTTATAAGGCAGGTCAGATAATTAATACTCAAGACGTTGAGTTGATGATTAAATCAAAAATGGACTTAAACATTTTTAAAACGCTTGACGCTTTAGCTCAAAAAGATAAAAAAACAGCTCTGCGGCTTTTGCATGAGCATTTAGAAAAAGGCGAAAATGAAATTTATTTGCTTTCTATGTTTATTTACCAGATACGATCTTTATTAAAATTAAAGGACTTAATGGACAAAGGAGCTCCTTTTTACAATTTAGCCAAAATAAGTAAGCTTCATCCTTTTGTAGTTAAAAAAAGTTCAGAGCAATTAAGAAATTTTACTTTAGACCAATTAAAAAAAATCTACCAGCAATTATTGGAAATTGATTTAAAAATAAAAAGCGGACGCATAGATGGTACAACCGCTTTAGATTTGCTAATAGGAGAAATTTAAAAGAGTATTTTTATCTGACCTTTTCAATAATTTTTTTAAATATTTCAGGTTTTTTTTCAGCTAAATGAGATAATATTTTTCGGTCAAGTTCAATCTTGGCTTTTTTTAATTTATTAATAAATTGGCTATAAGTTAAACCACTTTCTCGAGCTGCAGCATTAATTTTAATTTGCCAGAGTTGGCGAAAGTCCCGCTTTTTCCTTCTGCGATCTCTATAGGCATAAGTCCAAGCATGCTTAAGCGCATCCTTGGCCAATTTATACTTTGATTTGCGGCCCCATTTAAACCCCTTAGCTTGCTTAATAATTTTCTTTCTCCTCTTATGGGCCATTGTTCCTCTTTTAACTCTAGTCATAAATTTAAATATTTGGCAATATTTTCTTAATCCTTTTTTTATCAACTTGGGAAATTTTATTTATTCTTCTTTTCCCTCTAGTTTTGTTGCCTGACTCTTTAGCATTAAAATGTCCTTGACGAACAGAACGTCGCATTATCTTACCTTTGCTGGTTACTCTAATTCTTTTTAACAAAGCTTTTTTTGTCTTAATTTTACCCATTTTTATTATTTACTTATTACCATGATTAATCCTCTTGGCTGCCTTTTCACTTCTTGTTCAACTTTGATTTCTGGACCAATCAACTTAGTAAATTGATTAAATTTTTCTTTTGCCATTTCAAATAAAGAAAAACTTTTTTCACGGCCGCGCAAAATCATTTCTATTTTAACTTTATGTCCTTGTCCAAGAAATTTTTCAGTTCTTTTAGCTTTTATTTCTAAATCATGCTGGCTAGTTCGAAAACTTATTCTAATGCCTTTTATTTCCACTTTTTTCTGTTTTATTCTTTGGTCTTTTTCTTTTTTGGATTTTTGATATTTGTATTTCCCGTAATCCATTATTCGGCAAACAGGCGGTTTAGCATTAGGAGCAATTTCAATTAAATCAAGCCCTCTTTCCCTGGCCATTTTAAGCGCTTTAGATGTTTCAGTAGTTCCTAAATTGTTTCCTTTGTCGTCAATTAAATGAATAGGACTAATTTTAATCCAATGATTTACTCTGGTACGCAATTCTATTTTTTTATTGTAGTATCTTTTGTAAATAGGTTTTAAGTTTTTTCTTTATTTTATCAGCCGCCTGAGGCGGGCATAATTTTTATTTGCTAAAACAAGTTTTAGATAAAAATTATGTGGAGACGGCGGGAATCGAACCCGCGTGTAAAAGGCATTTCTTAATAATTCTACAAGTTTAGCTTGATTTGTAATGAGAATTAAAAACTAAAAACCAAGCAAAATTTTTTAATTCCTGCTTCTAAGATTTAACAATTAGTCGAAGCAATCTAAATGTCTATCCTGATAAGATAACACCCAAAGCTTTTTATCAGGAGTCAAAAGTTTGGATGGCTGATGCGCTTAAGCAACAGCAAAGGCTAAATTTTTGTTAGCACTTATTAGGGTTAAAAGTTTAACGAGTTTTTAAGCTCGGCTTGCTTATTAAGAAAAGAACTCTTATCGATGCCTATCATCCCCTTTATCTCGTAGCGCTCTGTCAATTCTACGCTTGACTTCTCTTTTTTTAATTTTTTCCCGCTTATCTATTTTTCTTCTGCCTTGACCTAATCCGAACTCTAATTTTATCCGGTTGTGTTTAGTATAAACGCGCAAAGGCACTAAAGTCAAGCCTTTTTGTTTGGTTTTACCGATTAATCTATTGATTTCTTTTTTATGCAAAAGCAGTTTTCTAGATTTGTCAGGTTTATAATCCTCAGGCGTATTTTTGGTCTGATAAGGAGGTACAAATGCATTAATTAACCACACCTCCTCATTTTTAATCGTTATATAAGAACCCTTTAAGCTCATTCTATTGTTTTTAGTTGACTTAACTTCCTGGCCAGACAAAACCATACCCGCTTCAAAGGTTTCTAAAATAGCATAATCAAATTTAGCTCTGGGATTAGTGGTTAATGTAGGCATAGTTAAGATAATTTTAGCATATCATTAGTATTGAGAAAATAGAAGAAATGGGCTATGATGAATACATGATTAGAAGAGAAATAGAAAAATTAATTAAAGATGTTGTTAAAAAAGAAGTTCATTTAGATCATCCGGCTAATTCGGAATTTGGCGATTATTCAACCAATATTGCTTTGCAGACAAAAACTGACCCAGAAAAGATTATTATAAAGTTAAAAGACAATCCTTTATTTAAAAAAATTGAAAAAGCTGGACCGGGTTTTATTAACTTTTTTTTGTCTGAAAAAGCGCTTGAGGAAGAATTAGATGGGATTATTAAACAAGGAGGCAATTACGGGCAATTAGATATTGGCCAAAACAAAAAAATTCAGGTTGAATTTATTTCAGCCAATCCAACAGGACCCTTGACTGTGGCTAATGCCAGAGGCGGACCATTTGGCGATGTTTTAGCTAATGTTCTAAAAAAAGCGGGCTTTAAAATAGAAAAAGCGTATTATGTTAATGATTATGGCCAACAGATTTTAGGTTTAGGCCATTCAATTCTAAAAGATGAAGATACTAAGTATAAAGGAGAATATATTGATAAATTGATAAAGGAATTATCCGCCAAAGGCGGACTCGCCAATGGCTCGGATCCTTTTAAGGCTGGTCAAATAGCAGCTAAGTATATTATTAAAGATTTAATTCAAAAAACTACTGATAAATTAGGAATTAAATATGACGAATGGATTTTTGAGTCAGATTTGCATCAATCTGACAGAGTAGATAAAGTATTGAATTTCTTGCAAGAAAAAGGTTTAATTTATAAACAAGATGAAGCGCAGTGGTTTAAATCAAAGCAATTTGGGGATGAAAGAGATCGAGTAGTTATTAAGAAAGACGGAAATAAAACATATTTAGCTGGCGATATTGCTTTGCATGAGTATAAGTTTAAGGAAAAGAAATTTGATAAAGTAATTAATATTTGGGGCGCTGATCATCATGGAGATGTGCCAGGACTTCTGGCCGGGGCAAAAGCGTTGGGTTATAAAGACAAATTAGAAATTATTCTTTTACAGTTTGTGACAATTTTAGATAAGGGCGAAAAGCAAAAAATGTCAAAAAGAGCAGGGCTTTATGTGGAAATGGACGAGTTATTAGACAAAGTTGGTGCTGATGCTGTTCGTTTTTTCTTTTTACAAAAATCAGCTGATACCCATTTGAATTTTGATTTGAAATTAGCTCAAGAACAATCAGCAAAAAATCCAGTTTATTATGTTCAATACGCTCACGCAAGAATCTGCAGTATTTTAAGAAAAGCGAAAACAATGTTTGACATTGCGAGTAGTGACATTACTAAAGACAAGGTTGTTTTCGAAAGGTCAAACCTTAGTTTGAGCGAATTAAATCTTGTTCGTAAATTAATTAAATTTCCAGAGGTTATTGAAGACACGGCCAATGATTATCAAGTTCAAAGATTGCCTTATTATGCCATGGAACTGGCTAATAGTTTTCATCAGTTTTATGAACAGTGCCGTGTGATTGACGAAAAAGATAAAAAATTAACTCAAGCGCGTATCAGTTTAATTCAGGCAACAAGAATAGTTCTTGAAAATACTCTGGAGCTAATGGGCATTTCAGCCCCAGAAAAGATGTAAAAGCTTTGTTTGATTCGCTAAAAGCGAATTAATTACAAAACCTTACCCGCCTAAGGCGGGTACTCAAATTTATAATTAAATTTATCTCGCTAAATAAATTTAGTTCATAAATTTAAATAAATTTCGTATGAATCAAATTCCTGAAATAGAAAAGAAAATATTAAAATTTTGGCACAAGGAAAATATTTTTGCCAAATCAGTTAAGCTTCGAGAAAAGAAGCCCTTTTTTAGTTTTTATGATGGGCCTCCTTTTGCTTCTGGGTTGCCTCATTATGGTCATATTCTAGCCAGCACAATCAAGGATACGATTTTGCGTTATTGGGCAATGAAAGGTCATAATATTTTATGGCGGGTTGGCTGGGATTGTCATGGTTTACCTGTAGAAAATATGGTTGAAAAGAAAATAGGGTTGAAAAGCAAAAAAGATATTGAGGAATACGGTATTGATAAATTTAATAAAGAATGTGAAAAATCTGTTTTCCTGTGTATTAATGATTGGTATAAAACATTAAATCGCGTTGGCAGATGGTCTGATTATTCTAATTCTTATGCGACTATGGATAATACCTACATTGAATCTGTTTGGTGGGTATTAAAGCAATTATGGGATCAAGGATTAGTTTATCAGGATTATCGGGTTACACCCTATTGTCCACGCTGTGGCACGCCTTTATCTAATTTTGAGCTTAACCAGCCAGGAGCTTATCAAGACGTTGAAGATGAATCTGTTTTTATTAAATTTCTTTTAAAAGGAGAAAAGAATACTTATCTACTTGTCTGGACAACAACTCCTTGGACATTAGGCGCTAATACTGGAATTGCAGTTGGACTGAATTTTAAATACGTTAAGGTAAAAACAAATAATAAATATTTAATTTTAGTTAAGAACAGATTAGACACTTTAGGTGATAGCAATAATTATGAGATTGTTGATGAATTTTTAGGCAAAGATTTAGTCGGAAAAGAATACGAGCCATTGTATCCGATGAAATTAGATGGTTATGGTTATAGAGTAGTGCCAGCTGATTTTGTTTCAGTTGAAGATGGAACCGGTTTAGTTCATATTGCTCCAGCTTTTGGAGAAGAAGACATGGAATTAGGTAAAAAAGAAAATTTACCTGCAGTAATTACGGTTGACGAAGAAGGCAAGATAATCAAAGGATTAAAAATCCCAGGTGAAGGCAAATTTGTTAAAAAAGCAGATGCTGATATCAAGGCAGATTTAAAGAAACGCGATTTATTATTCAAAGAAGAAAAAATAGTTCATGCTTATCCTTTTTGTTGGCGCTGCGAAAGTCCTCTTCTATATTACCCCCTTAATAGTTGGTATATTTCTGTTACTAAATTTAAAAAGGAATTGGTTGGGAATAATAAGAAAATCAGATGGGTCCCTAAACACTTAAAGCGTGGTCGTTTTGGAAAATGGTTAGAAGGTGCGCGCGACTGGTCTTTTTCAAGAAATCGTTATTGGGGTGCGCCAATTCCAATTTGGCGATGCGAGAAATGCGGAAAGAAAAAATGCATAGGGAGCATTAAGGAATTAGGTGTTGAAATTAAAGATTTACATCGTCCAGCAATAGATAAAGTTTCCTTAAAATGTTCTTGTGGAGGAAAAATGAAAAGAACATTAGAAGTTTTTGACTGTTGGTTTGAATCTGGTTCAATGCCTTATGCTCAATGGCATTATCCTTTTGAAAACAAGCAATTAGTAGAAAAAACCTTTCCAGCTGATTTTATCGCCGAAGGATTAGATCAAACACGCGGATGGTTTTATACCTTGCACGTTTTAGCAACTGCTTTAACTTTAAAGAACAAAGGGCTTGGCAAAAATACCTCGTCTTTTAAAAATGTTATTGTTAATGGATTAATTTTAAGCGAAGATAATAAGAAATTGTCTAAGCGTTTAAAAAATTACACAGCTCCAGAAATTATTTTTGATAAATATGGCGCTGATTCATTAAGGTATTTTCTGCTTACAGGCACGCCTATGGGAGAAGATTATATTTTTTCTGAGAAAAGGATTGGAGAAACAATGCGTAGAACAATTATGACTTTTTGGAATTCATTCGTGTTTTATAACACTTATGCAGATAAAAAAAATAAAGCGCCTAAATCAATAATTCCTGAAAACATATTAGATAAATGGATTATATCCAGACAAAATTCTTTTAATAAGGAAGTAATAAAATGGATGGATGAATATGAATTAACTAAAGCCGCTCGTTTAATTGATAACTTCATAGATGATCTTTCTAATTGGTATATTAGGCGTTCACGCAAGCGTTTTCAAAAACCTGAGAATATTATAGAAAAACAACAAGCTGAAAAAGTATTATCTTATGTTTTAATTAATTTATCTAAAATAGCGGCTCCTTTTTTGCCATTCATTGCTGAAGAGATATATCAATTATTAGGCGATAAAGAATCAGTCCATTTAGATGATTATCCCAAGCCAGACAAGAAATTAATTAATAAAGAATTAGAAGGAAAAATGGATCAAGTAAGGCAGATAGCTGCTGAATCTTTAGCTCAAAGAGCCAAGGCTGGCTTAAAAGTGCGCCAACCATTAGCATGTTTAACAGTTAATAATAAGCATATAGTTTCTGATAAGGAATTATCAGGATTAATAAAGGAAGAAGTGAATGTAAAAGAAATTGTATTTGGAAAAAATATTAAATTAGATATTAAAATTACTGATGAATTAAAAACCGAAGGGATAATTAGAGATTTAATTCGTTTTATTCAAGGAATGCGTAAGGATGGCAGATTAGAGCCTGGACAAGGAATTCATTTATATTATTCAGGAAATGATTTCTTAAATAAGTTAGTTAAGAAGAATAAAATAGAAATTAATAAAGAAATTTCTGCTAAGAAAATAGAGATTAAACCAAAAAATAAAAGCACATTTTTAGTAGAAAAAGAGGTTGTTTTAGATGATCAGAAAATCTGGCTGGGAATAAGGAAATAATAATTTATATGCTCTATAAAACGCAAGGTATTATTATCAAAAGAACAAATATAGGCGAGTTTGACAGACTTTTAACTGTTTATACTAAGGACTTTGGTAAAATTTTAGTCAGAGGCAAATCAATTAGAAAAAATCAAGCTAAACTTAAAGGCCATCTTGAGCTTTTTTTATACACACATCTGATGATTGCTCCAGCCAAGGGATTTGATATTATTACAGGAGCAGAAACAATTAAAAAATTCTCTTTTCTTCATCAGAATTTAATCTCTTTATCATCTGTTTATTATCTGTCAGAGTTAATTGACAAATTGATTCCTGGTCCTGAAAAAGATGAAAATATTTGGCAAATATTTTTATCTAGCTTAGAAAAGCTCAATAAGCCAAATAAGGATGTCAAAATTATTATTAGTGATTTTGAAAATAAATTGTTAGAATTTTTAGGATATGGAAAACAAAAAAATCCTCTTGATTTTGTTGAAGCGTTTTTAAGAGAAAAGTTGAATTCAAAATATTTTTTACAAGAGACGCTTTATCTGTTAAAATAAAAATAATGTCTATAGAACTTAAAAAGTTGAGAAGAAAACTTTATAAACCAGAATCTGAATTTGAGAAAAGACTTGAAACGCCAGAAATATTTCGGGCTGGCGAGAAAAAGGAAAAAACTTCTTCAGGAGAGTGGGCGGATATACAAAAGAGAAGATTATCTTCTAAACAAAAGAAATATTTACGTCTTGGAGCGATTTATTCAGGGATTGCATTTTTTATTATAGTCAGTTTAATGATCTGGAATGGTCTAACTTCTTTTGATAAAGATAAGGTTAGCTTGATAATTCAAGGACCAGAGAAAATAATTAGCGGAGATAAAGCAACTTATATTGTAAAATATAAGAATAATACAAGACTGTCTTTACGGGATGTTAAGTTGGTTTTCCGTTATCCGGAAAAATCAATACCTTCAAATTCAGATGATTTGACTGAAATACATAATTTGCCTAATTTAGAGCCTGGACAGAAAAATCAAGTTGATTTATCAGCAAGAATCATTGGCTTAAAAGATGAAGATAAAAAAGTATCAGCTGAATTGAACTATCAGCCAGGGAAAATAAGTTCTCATTTTGTAAGCCAAACTGAATTTTCCACGAAAATAGCCTCAGTTCCATTATCAATTAATCTTGATTTACCAGAAAAATTAGTTAGCGGACAATCTTTTGATTATTCTCTAAAATACTCAAACCAATCAGAAACTTCTTTTGATAATTTACAGATTAGAATTGATTATCCTGATGGATTCAATTTAATATCATCTGACCCTAAACCAATAGAAAAAGATAAAATCTGGCAAATAGGTGAATTAACAGCTAAAAGTCAAGGAGAGATTATTATTAATGGAATTATTCAAGGGGAAAAAGATGAATTAAAATCATTTAAGGCGCAAATAGGATCATTTAAGGATGATCAATTTACTATTTATGCTGAAACAGTTGACGCTTTTAAAATCTCTGTATCTCCTTTATATGTTAGCCAAATCATTAATGAATCAAGTGATTATATTGCCAAGGCTGGCGATATATTAAAATATCAAATCAATTACCAAAATACTACCAATGTTGGCATCAAAAATGTAATTATTTCTGCCAAATTAGAGGGACAAGCTTTAGATTTGACTAGCCTAGAATTAGATAAAGGATCTTTTGACGGAGCAAGTCAAACAATTATCTGGAATGCTGGCAATCTCCCAGAATTAGCTTTCTTAGATCATTTACAGAAAGGCAAGATTGATTTTTTAATTAAAATTAAAAATCCTTTGCCAATAAAAAAATACGCTGACAAAAATTTTGTTATTACTAGTACAGTTAAAATAGATTCTTCAGAAGCGCCTTCTACTCTGAAAGATATTCAAATTGATGGACAAAGCGAGGCAATAACTAAAATAGCCAGTCAATTGGATATTCAGGCCAAGGGATATTTTAATGATGATTTAATTAGCAATAGCGGACCAATTCCTCCTAAAATCGGGCAAACAACTACCTATACAATTAAATGGAAATTAGTTAATACAGCCAATGATTTAAGCAATGTAAAAGTGAAAGCATTTTTACCGCCTAATGTTCAGTGGAAGAACAAAATTGTTCCAGCTAATTCTGATTTGAAATACAATTCACAAACCGGCGAACTCATTTGGCAGGTTGGCGACTTGCCATCTGCCACAGGCATCCTTTTGCCTGTAAAACAAGTAGCTTTTCAAATTGCGATAATCCCAAGTTTAGCTCATCTTGACAGTACTATGGAATTAATTGGACAATCTACAGTAACTGGTTATGATAATTTTGTTAATTCAGATTTAAGCGATTTAGGCAAGATTATTGATACTGATTTACCTGATGATTTAAGTATTTCCCAAAATGGAAAAGTAATAGAATAAAAATATAAATTTTAAAATTATGGTAACGATGGAAAAAATTATATCTCTATCTAGACGTCGAGGATTTATTTTCCCCTGCTCAGAAATTTATGGTGGTTTTGCCAATGCTTATGATTACGGCCCTTATGGCGTAGAATTGAAAAATAATATTAAAAAACTTTGGTGGAAAAAATTTGTTCAGCAAAGACAAGACATTGTTGGTATTGATGGCTCTATTCTTCTACATCCTAAACTATGGGAAGCTTCCGGGCATTTAACCGGATTTAACGATGCTATGATTGATTGCAAGAAATGCAATAAAAGATTTAGAGCAGATCATTTAGTCAAAGAGATCACAGGAAAAGACATAGAAGGAGAGCTCACTGAAATGACTAAAGTTCTTAAAAAAGAAAAAGCAGAGTGTCCTAGTTGCGGCGCTTCTGATTGGACTGAAGCAAGAAATTTCAATATGATGTTTCAGACAGAAATGAATGGCATTGAAGGCAAGGTTTATTTAAGACCAGAAACAGCTGGGGCAATTTTTATTAATTTTAAAAACATAATTGACTCTATGCGTGTTAAAATCCCTTTTGGCATTGCCCAAATCGGCAAGGCCTTCCGCAACGAGATTGTCGCTGGCAATTTTATTTTCCGAACGCGCGAATTTGAACAAATGGAAATAGAATATTTTATTAGTCCGGAAACTAAGTGGGAACCGTTGTTTGAAAAATGGCTTGAATTGCAAAAGGAATTTATTATGGAAGTTGGCGCCAAAAAAGAAAACCTGAGATTTCGCGAGCATCCTAAAGAAAAACTTTCTCATTATTCTAAAAAAACAGTAGATCTTGAATACAAATACCCTTTCGGCTTTGAAGAATTATTCGGCTTGGCTCATCGGGGAAACTTTGATTTATCCCAGCATTCAAAATACTCCAACGAGAAATTAGAATATTTTGATGCAGAAAACAATAAACGTTTTATTCCTCATGTTTTAGAACCTACTTTTGGCGTTGACAGATCATTGTTAGTAGCACTTCTAGAAGCTTATTGCGAAGAAGAGATTAAGGGAGAAAAAAGAACTGTTTTAAAATTCCCAAGAGAAATTGTTCCAGTTCAGATAGCTATTTTCCCTTTATTAAGGAACAAACCAGAATTAGTTAAAAAAGCTAAGGAGGTTTATAAACAGCTTAAATCAGAATTTGTCTGTGAATTTGACGACAATGGGAATATTGGCAAACGTTATCGCAGGCAAGACGAAATAGGCACTTTAATGTGCTTAACAGTTGACTTTGAGAGCTTAAAAGGCGATGACTTGACAGTCCGGGACCGGGATACCATGAAGCAGGAAAGAGTAAAGATAAATAAATTAACCGATTATTTAAAAGAGAAAATAAATGTATAAAAAAACAAAACTGACTAATGGTTTAAGAATTATTACTGTTCCTGCCAAAAACACCAAAACAGCAGCTGTATTATTGATAGTTGGCGTAGGATCTAAATACGAGATAAGGGAAATTAATGGCCTTTCTCATTTCTTGGAGCACATGTTCTTTAAGGGGACTAAAAAGCGTCCTAATACTTTGAAATTAATTGAACCATTAGATAAGATTGGCGGTATTTACAATGCCTTTACCGGACAAGAAATGACTGGGTATTGGGCTAAAGTTGACGCAAAGAATTTGGATTTAGCATTGGATTGGGTCTCTGATATTTATTTAAATTCAAAAATTGCTCAAGAGGAAATAAATAGAGAAAGAGGGACGATTCTTCAAGAACTTAATATGTGCTTGGATAATCCATCTCGCTATGTTGAAGATCTTTGGACAGAACTTTTATACAGGGATCAGCCAGCTGGATGGAGGATAATTGGCACCGAAAAGATGATAAAAGAAACCAACAGATCTCAATTTACAAAATATTTAAAAGAACATTATTCTTCTAAAAATACAGTTATTGCTGTAGCTGGCCATATTAATCATTCTTCTGTAATTAATAAAGTTAAAAAATATTTTGAATTGATTAATAGCCAGACAGTTGAAGATAAATTGCCAGTAATAGAAAAACAAAACAATCCGCAATCCTTAATTTATTACAAAAAAACAGACCAGACCCATATTAATTTAGGGGTGCGTGCTTATAACACTTTTCATCCGGATAAATATGCTCTGGGATTATTAGGAGTGATTTTAGGGGGAAATATGAGTTCCCGTTTGTTTATTTCAGTTAGAGAAAGACAGGGCTTAGCTTACCATATTAGCACTGGCGCTGAAACAGATACAGATACTGGATTTTTATGTACTCATGCTGGCGTAGATAATCAAAAAATAGAGAAAGCCATTAAAACAATTCTTCAAGAGTATAAAAAAATATCTCAAAGAAAAATTAGTCAGACAGAACTTAAAAAAGCTAAGGATTATATAAAAGGGACGTCTCTTATTAGCATGGAATCGTCTGATGCTCAGGCCTCGTTTTATGCTCTTCAAGAGCTTTTAACCGATAAAATTTTGACTTTAGAGCAAAAATTCGCTAAAATTGATGCAGTAACTGTAAATGATATTCAACGAGTGGCTAAAGATATATTCAAGCCAGAAAAACTTAATTTAGCCTTAATCGGTCCATTCAAGGATAAAGAAAGATTTAATAGAATTATTTCTATTTTATGAACAATTCTCAAACAATTAATATTTCTACTTCCACTATTTTTCGGACTATCTTAATTTTGTTGGCTCTAGTTTTTTTGTATCTGATTAGAGATATTTTAATGGTGGTTTTTGTGGCTGTTGTTATTGCAGCTGCTATCAATGGACCAGTTAGCTGGCTACAGAGGCATAAAATCCCTCGTATTTTAGGAGTAATTTTTATTTATTTATTTATTTTATTTTTCTTGGCTTTAATTGTAACTTTAATTTTTCCTCCTTTAGCTGAACAAATTAAACAATTAGCTCTCTATTTCCCAGAATTTATGGAGAAGATAGGTCTAAGCGTTCAAGAGTGGTGGGCTAACTATCAAATTGAAGGTAATTTACAAACCCTTTTAGACAAAATGAGCAATAAGTTGGCTCAAGCTACTTCAAGCGTCTTTGGTACCATTATTGATCTTTTTGGCGGCTTGTTTTCAGCCATTGTTATTCTAGTTATTTCTTTTTATTTGGCTGTCCAGAAAAAAGGAGCTAAGAAATTCTTAGTCTCTTTAACGCCAAGCGAACATCAAAGTTATCTTTCTAATTTAATAGAGCGGATTGAAAGCAAAATTGGCGGATGGTTAAGAGGACAATTACTGTTGATGCTGATTGTTGGCGTATTAACTTATATTGGCCTTTATTTTTTAGGAATAAAATATGCTTTAACTTTAGCTTTAATTGCTACTCTCTTAGAAATTATTCCTTATATTGGTCCAATTCTGGCCGCTATCCCTGCTGTTATCCTTGCTTTTTTCCAATCGCCTTTCTTGGCTTTATTGGTTGTCATTTTATATATTGTTATTCAACAATTAGAAAATTATATTCTCTATCCTCAAGTGATGAAAAAAGCAGTTGGCTTGAATCCAATAATTATTATTGTGGCCATGCTTATTGGAGCTAAGTTGGCTGGCGTTTTGGGGATTATTTTAGCTGTTCCAGTAACTGCTGCCATAGTTGAATTTTTTAAAGATTTCCAGGAAAAATCTGTTTAAATTCAATATAGAAAAGGATAATTTATAATCGTCCTTGCCAAAAGGGGCGATTTTTAGATACAATTAAGCTATGCCTGCTTTATATATCATTGCTACTCCTATTGGGAATCTTGAAGACCTGTCTTTTAGGGCATTACGAGTCTTGAAAGAAGTTGATTTGATTCTTTGCGAAGATACGCGAATATCCAGAAAATTGTTAAGCCATTACAAAATTTCCAAACCGGTCTTGAGCTATCATCAGCATAGCAAATTAAACAAGATTGAATATATTTCAGAACAGTTAGAAAAGCACAAAGATTTGGCTTTAATTTCAGATGCTGGCACACCATGTATTAGCGATCCCGGCGCAAAATTAATTGATTATTTAGTCAAGGAACAGCCTGATTTAAAAATTATCCCCATTCCTGGCCCCTCAGCTTTGATTTCAGCTTTAAGCATTTCTGGTTTTTCAGCTGATAGATTTATTTTTCTTGGTTTTTTGCCGGCTAAAAAAAAGAGAAAAAAATTTTTTCAGGAAATAATTGACGCAAAACATACTGTTGTATTTTATGAGTCCTGCCATAGAATTATTAAAACCTTAGGAGAATTAAGTCCTGAATCAGAAATTGTTGTTTGCCGCGAGATAACTAAAAAATTTGAAACAATTTATCGAGGCAGCGTTAATGAAATTATTAATCAAGTAGGAAAAGATAAAATTAAAGGAGAGTTTGTTGTTGTAATAAAGAAATAATATGGCAAAGAAATTCTATATCACTACTCCAATTTATTATACTAATCAGCCGCCTCATATCGGCACGACCTATACTACTGTGGCTGCAGATGTTTTGGCTCGCTATCATAAGAAATTAGGCGAAGAAGTTTTCTTTTTGACTGGTACAGACGAACATGGAGAAAAAATTGCTCAAGCAGCAGAAAAAGCAGGCAAAACACCGCAAAAATTTGTTGATGAAATAGCTGAAAAATTTAAAACAGCTTGGGCAAAACTAAATATTCAATATGATGATTTTATCAGGACAACAGATGAAAAGCATAAAAAAGGAGTAGCAAAATTTTTATTAAAGTTAAAAGAAAGCAACAAAATTTACCAGGACGAATACAAAGCTTTGTATTGTACAGGATGTGAAGATTTTATTTTTAAAAAGGATTTAATAAATGGCAAATGTCCTTATCATAAGACAAAGCCAGAATTAATTTCTGAAACAAACTATTTTTTCAAATTAAAGAATTTTCTTCCTAAAATAAAAGAATTAATTGAAAAAGATAAAATAATAATCGAACCAAAAGAACGCAAAAAAGAAGTTTTATCTTTGCTTAAGCAAGATTTAGGCAATCTTTCTATTTCACGTCAAAAAGTAAAATGGGGCATTGACTTGCCTTTTGATAAAGAACATAAAACATATGTATGGGTAGATGCTTTGCAAAACTATATCACTGCTATTGGATATGAATATGATTCTAAAAAATTTAATAAATATTGGCCAGCTGATTTACATTTAATAGCCAAAGATATTGTTAAATTTCATGCTATTTTTTGGCCAGCTTTACTTTTAGCTACGGGATTAGAATTGCCAAAGAAAATATTTGTTCATGGATTTTTTACAGTAGAAGGACAAAAAATGAGCAAAACACTAGGCAATATTATTGACCCAGTTTATTTGGCTGATAAATATGGCACAGATTCAGTTAGATATTTTCTTTTGCGTGAAATTCCATTTGGACAAGATGGCGATTTTAGCATTAAGCGTTTAGAAGAACGTTATAATTCTGATTTAGCCAATGGATTAGGCAATTTAGTAAGTAGAGTTTTAACTTTGTCAGAAAAAGTTAACGTTAAATCAAAAAAAATAGACAAGGTATTTAATTTAGAAATTAAATCAGTTCAGGAGAAGTATAAAAATGCAATGGAAGAAATAAAATTTAATGATGCTTTGGAATCAATTTGGCAATTAATTAGTTTTTGCGATGAATATATTGAAAAAAATAAGCCGTGGAAGCTGATTAAAAATAATCAAGACAAAGCCAAAAAAGTTTTAGGGCAATTATTAATGGTTGTAAAAGAGATTGCTGATTTATTGGAACCGTTTATGCCAGAAACATCAGAGGAAATTTTAAAGCAAATTAGACAAAATAAAAAAACCGAGGCATTATTCCCTCGGTTGTAAAAAACGAGTAATCAAAGGACAGTCATTAAAATTACATCATTTCCATCTTAATTTTAATGCCTAATAGATATTTAGAATATTATTCGGCAAGGATGTAATTTTAAGGACTGTCCTTTTTGCAGTTCTGATACTCAAGATAAGAAAAAATTAATAGATATAAGGCACTGGCAATTATTGGTATTAATACAAGCCACATTGCGTATTCATTGAATAAAATTCCAGCTAAAGCAATTATTGCTGAAATTTTAAATAATTTACTGCCTAATTCATTAGTTTTTTGCCAAACAATATCACTACTTAGAGTCCAAGGAGTGCGAATGCCAATAAACCAATTCCTTTTAGCGTGTTTTAAAAGAATTCCTATGTAAAAAAACAAAAGAGCTAAAGCTGGTATCATCATTTTTCCCATTTGAAATCTACATCCAAGATTCCAAGAAATAGCAAGAGAATATATATAGAATAAAAAAAGTATTATTAAAATAATAAACCAATCAAAATATATTCTGAACTTGGCAATGTTCTTTTTTAAAGGATCTATTTTGGGGATTAGAATAAAAAGCAGAAATATGCCTATACAAATAATAGGCATTAAGAATGAACCCCAAAACTTTGGCATATAATCATCAACTTGTCCTTGAGTATTCCAATGCGAAGCCATTTGCTCTGGCATTTGAGGATAGAAATAAAAAGCCAAAACAAAAGATGCAACAATAATTAGTAAAATAATTAAATTTGTTTTTTTCATATTAATTTATTATAACAAGAATTTTCCTTCTTGAAAAGAACTTTGAAATGGGCTAATATGTTTTTATGTCTAACCCTTTATTAATTGATACTCATGCTCATGTTAATTTTAACACTTTTAAGGATGATGGAGATGAAGTTATTAAACGGGCATTAAAAGAAAATATTTGGGTAATTAATATTGGCGCGCAATACAGCACTAGCCAACGGGCAATTGAATATGCAGAAAGATATTCCGAGGGAGTTTATGCGGCTGTGGGTATTCATCCCAGCCATATTCATCAGGACAATCTTGAACAGGATAAAGGAGCTCAAGCAGAAATCCGGGAATTGGAAGAATTTGAGCCGGAAAGATATAAAGAATTATTAAAAAATCCGAAAACAGTGGCGATGGGCGAAATCGGTCTGGAGTATGGCGATGAAATCAGTCAAGAGGCAAAAGATAAGCAAAAGCAGGTTTTAATAGAGCAATTGGAATTAGCTCAACAAATGGACAAACCGGTTATTTCCCACTGTCGCAAGGCCTATGACGATTTGATTGAAACTTTTGACTGTTTGCCAAACAACTGCGCTAATTGCTCTTTTAATTGTCCGGGCGCCAGCGGCAAAAAAATCAGAGGAGTGATTCATTGCTATATGGGACGCTGGTCGCAGGCCGAGAAATTAATGGCCATGGGTTTTTATTTTGGCTTTAACGGCATTATTACTTATGCCAGAGATTATGATAAAGTAATCAGGAATCTGCCTTTAGAGAAAATATTATTAGAGACAGATGCGCCATATCTAACTCCAGTTCCGCATCGGGGCAAAAGAAACGAACCTTTGTATGTAAAATATGTAGCAGAGAAAATAGCTGAGATTAAAGGAATTAAATTTGAAAAAGTAGCAAAACAAACAACCCAAAACGCAAAAGAGTTGTTTGAAATATAGTTTAAAATTATGAAATACAATCCAAATAAAATAGAAAAAAAGTGGCAGAAGAGATGGGAAGGACAGGATTTATACAAAGCCGAGGATTTTTCCAAAAAACCAAAAAAATACATTATGGTTGAATTCCCTTATCCTTCTGGAGATGGTTTGCACATGGGGCATTTGCGCAGCTATTGCTCTTTAGATGCTTTAGCGCGAAAAAAAAGAATGGAGGGATTCAATGTGCTTTATCCTATGGGCTGGGATGCTTTTGGCTTGCCAACAGAAAATTATGCGATTAAAACAGGCATTCATCCAGCCAAGGTAACTGAAAATAATATTAAGATTTTCAAAAAACAAATGAATTCACTTGGCCTTTCTTTTGATTGGTCAAGAGAAATCAATACTAGCGAACCCAAATATTATAAATGGAGCCAATGGATTTTTATTCAACTCTTCAAAAAGGGATTGGCATATCAATCAAAAATGCCAATTAATTGGTGCCCAAGCTGTAAAATCGGTTTAGCTAATGAAGAAGTCATAGCTGGGAAATGTGAAAGATGCGGGGCTCAAACTGAGAAAAAAACAATTAAACAATGGATGCTTAAAATAACTAAATACGCAGACAGATTAATTAAGGATTTGGATAAAATTAATTATTTAGAAAAAATCAAGACACAGCAGATTAATTGGATTGGTAAAAGCCATGGCACGGAATTTAATCTGCAAATAGATGATTCTTCAGATAAAATTACTGTTTTTACTACGCGTGTTGATACTATTTTTGGCATCACGGCATTAATTGTCGCTCCAGAACATCCTTTATTGGAAAAATTAACTGCTAATGAGAATAAAGAAAAAATTAAAAAGTATGTTTTAGATTCAAAAAAGAAAAGCGAATTTGAGAGAACAAAATTAGAAAAAGAAAAAACAGGCGTTTTCACCGGCTCATATTGCATTAATCCAATTAATCAGGAGAAAGTGCCAATTTGGGTTAGTGATTATGTAATTGCCACTTATGGCGGCGGCGCAGTTATGATTGTGCCCGCTCATGATAAAAGAGATTACCAGTTTGCCAAAAAATATGGCCTGGAGATCAGAGAAGTTATTTCAGGCGGCAATATTTCAAAAGAACCTTATGTTGATTATGGCAAATTAATAAATTCAGGCAATTTTAACGGACTATTTTCTAAAGAAGCTATTGAGAAAATTACTGATTGGTTGATTAAAAATAAAAATGGTAAAGAAACAACGCAGTATAAACTGCGTGACTGGATATTTTCCAGACAGCACTATTGGGGCGAGCCAATTCCCATTATTCATTGTGATAAATGCGGAATTGTGCCTGTGCCAGAAAAAGGTTTGCCAGTTGAACTGCCTCATGTAAAAAAATACAAACCAAGCAAAACAGGCGAATCGCCTTTGGCTAAAATCAAAGAATGGGTTAATACAAAATGTCCTAAATGCAATGGTCCGGCTCAAAGAGAAACTGATACTATGCCTAATTGGGCTGGTTCTTCGTGGTATTTTTTGAGATATATTGATCCTAATAACAACAAAAAACTTGCTGATTTTAAAAAATTGAAATATTGGCTGCCAGTTGATTTGTATGATGGAGGAATGGAGCATACTACTTTGCATTTGCTATACTCCCGTTTTTGGCATAAGTTTCTGCATGACATAGGAATTGTGCCAACT
>Ga0233414_10000291_pt1 | contig 21364 bp, 41 predicted proteins | sample Na_anoxic_10_MG_FD_189020 | JGI IMG/M metagenome (GOLD analysis project Ga0233414, IMG submission 189020) | Seawater microbial communities from Saanich Inlet, British Columbia, Canada - Na_anoxic_10_MG | ecosystem: Environmental > Aquatic > Marine > Inlet | place: Canada: British Columbia... | reverse complement strand
CAAAAACTAAAACAAAAACATCTACTAAGTCAGCATCAGCTTCTAAATCTAAATCTAAGTCTGCATCAGCTTCTAAATCTAAATCTAAGTCTGCATCAGCTTCTAAATCTAAATCTAAGTCTGCATCAGCTTCTAAATCTAAATCTAAGTCTGCATCTAAATCTGCAATAGCATCAGCAATGGCATCAGCATCAGCAACAAAATCAAAAATAGATTCACTTCAAAAACAAGCTTCTAAATCTAAAACTAAATCTAAACAACAACAGCTTCAAACACAAATCCAAAATCAAAAACAGAAGTTGAAAGATAAACAGAAAACATTATTATTTTTAACAGGAATATCAATTCCAGGAACAAGAAAACCAAGTGTAGATCCAGATCCAAGAAAACCAGGAGATCCACCACCACCTAAATTTCCATTCTTTATACCAGGATTACCATCAATGAAAGGAAAGAAAGGAAAATATGATGTATATATGTTTGAAAGAAACAAGAGAGTTAAAGCAAATAAGAAACCATTAACATTCAAAGAAGCAACAAGACTTGGAATGGATATTGCAGACAATACAGTAAGTGCATCATTCAGAGTAATCAAATCAGGTTCAAAAGCACCAAGAGCAAAAAGAAGTGTTCTTGCAAAAGGAAAGAAAGTATCAAGAAGCAAATTTAGAAAAGCAAAATCAACAAAGCGTAGAGGATTTTCTGTAGAGAAACGTAGACATAGAATTGATACAGGTGGAGAGAAGAAAGGATTAACTGCTGCACAATATATTAGAGTATTAAGAAAGAAAGCAAAAGCAAGATCAAAAGTTAAGAGAAAAGTAATTAAAAAAGCAAAGAGAAAAATATCATCAGCACAAAGAAAAGTGTTGTTAAAGAGATTAGCAAAAGCAAGGAAAGTAAGAAAAGCAAATCTCAAAAGAAGGAGTAAGAAATAATGCCAGAAATAGATTTAAGCGAAATGGATATAGAACCAGACTTACCTATAATGGGTGCTGGTAGAAGTCAAGGAATAGACAGAGCTAATGTAATTGAACAAATAGATCCAGAGAAAATGATTTTATCTATTAAACATATTCTTGCTGGAGAACAGCAAGATGATGATGGAAATTGGTATGTTCCAATAGGTTCTGAACCATATATGAATAATATTGGTATTAATTCAATTGCAACATTTCTTAGAATGATTATTACTAAAAATCTTATATTCACAAATTATGCAAAGCAAGAACTTCAAAGAGTTCTTTTAGAAATTGAATTAGATATAAACGATCACTTGCGAATGAACTCAAATAGATTTGAAATTAAACCAGAGAACTTTATATTAGTTGTAGATATGATTATACATCCAATAGAAGCTGCTTACTATAGAAGTGGTGGTGGAGTAACAATGGATTTTGTTGGAAATGTAACTAAACAAATTAATACAAATAGAGATATAATGCCAAATATGGGTATGTATAATATGCCAAGAGAAGGTATTATATCAAAGGCAGCAAAGAAATTTATGCCTTTCAAATAATGATGAGAGCAGCAAAGCTAACAATTTTAGTATTACTTCTATTAATAATACCTTTTGTTTCAGCAACAACTGAAGATTGTAATTATGATACTTCAATAACTCTTTCAGCAGACTTAATTTGTAATGATGGTTTAAATATAACATCAACAGGAGAATTAAATACAAATGATTATAATATAACTGTTTCTGGAAATGCAATTAATATAGATCAATATGCAAATCTTACAATAACTTCTTCTTCTAATGTTTCTGCAAATGATGTTGATGTTAATATTAACGGAACTTTTAATGCTAGTGCAACTTCAAATAATATTGAGCTTGGTTCATTAGTAGTTAATAATGGCGGAACATATGATGCTACAAGTGGAACAACTTTTATAACAAGTAGAAATCCATCTCTCAATAGAGTAGATTTTAATTCAGGTTCAACTCTTACACATAATTCAGGAACGTTTGAATTAATTGGCTCTCCAGGAGTAGCTTTCTTTGATAATCCAGCAGGAGTTACTTTTTGGAATGTTGTTCAGAATTCAACTTCAAAAGCATCTGCTAATGACCATTTAGATATTAATGGAGATTTAACCGTAGTTCAAGGAGAATTTGAAATGCAATTAACTTCTGATGTTGCTGGTGATGTTTTAGTTCAGGGTGGAACATTAGATTTAGAAGATGATGGAGATGCACATTCATTTAAATCATTAACAATTTCAAGTGGAACAGTTGAATCTACTGCTGGAACATTAACAATAGATGGTGAAACTGCTGGAAATGTTGCTTTTTCTAATAACGCTGGTGGAACATTCACACATAATAACGGATTAGTTGATATAACTGGAACAGGTAATCCAGAAATAAACGATCAGGGAACTAATAACTTATATAATTTAGAAATTAGTGATGGTGCTACTTGGACAAATTCTTTAACTATTGATAATGATTTAACTGTTCAAGATTATTTTAGAGAAGCTACTAATGATCCATTAACAGTTACAGGAGATGTATTAATAGAAAATAGTGGTTTATTAAGTGCTACAGGTGATTCATCAACATATACATTTGGTTCATTAACAATAAACTCTGGTGGAACATATAGTGCTACAAGTGGAACAACTTTAATAAATGATGAAACTGCTGGAAATTTAGCGTTAGATTGTGATGGAACTTATACTGCAAATTCAGGGTTAACTAAAATAACAACAACTACAACTGCAACAGATTTACAATGTAGTTCAGGAGGATTATATGATTTAGAAATTGATACTTCGGATTTAATTACTTGGTCACCTTCAGCAGTAACTATTAATAATGATTTAACAATTACAGGAGGAACTTTCAGAGGTGCTTCAAGTAGTTCAGTTTTAACTGTAACTGGTGATGTTTCTGTTACTGGAACTCTTGGAAGAATAGAAGAAACTAATAGTATGAATTTTGGTTCACTTACAATCAACTCTGGAGGAACATATTCTGCTACAAACGGAACAACAAACGTAACTAATGATATAAATTCAACAGTTGGTTCAACTATGACTTTAAATAGTGGAACTTTTGAATACTGTCATTTTTATAGAGATGGAACTGTAACTGGAACTGCTACAGCATATATTCAAGATTGCACACCATTTTCACCAGTATCAGTATCTCCAGTTAATCAATTGATAAATTATCTAACTCAAATATATTATGATTGGACACATGAAGAATGGAGTCCGTTATATAGATTAATTGTTTGGGTTACAGATGATCCAACATCTCCAGTTCTTAATATAACAACTAATGAAACATTCTATAATGATACTGTAACAACTTATAATGAAACTCAATACTCTTGGAACGTAACTCCAACAGATCAAAGTAATGAAAATGAATCAACTACAGTAAGTTTCAAAGTAGATCTAACACTTCCAGAGATTGTTATCTATAATCCTAGTGAATTTAATACAACAGATCAATATTATAACACAACAGAAAGTGTTATTCTAAATGTAAGCATCAATGATACAAACTTAGAAGGAACTAATGCAACTATATACAATTCAAGTGGCGTTGCTGTATGGACTGAAGAATATACTGGATTAACAGAATCAAACTATACATGGGATAATAATACTGGAACATTCCCTAGTGGATTATATGACTTTGAATCTTGTGCTAGTGATGATCACACACAGAAAGACCTTCCAGATAAAGCAAACTACAAAGCATTAACTAATGGAAAGAAAGGATATAAGTTTGAAATCCAAGAAGATAATCCAATTAATATAGAATTAGTATCTAAAAATAAGAATAATATTAAATCTTCTAAAGTTGATAAGAAAAAAGATAGATTTTCTCAAACTGATGAATTTGAGAACCTTCCAATTGGTCAAAACACGTTTACTTACCTTGTTTCTAGTGTTGAACCTATGGTATGGAGGTCAAATACACCTTATAAAGGTCACTTGCTAACAGGGGATACGTGGGCTGATTTCGAGGCAGACTTCTATGATAAGAATGGTAAGTTAGTAAATGATGCTAAGTATATTGTAAAACAGATAGACAGCTATACATTCGAGGTTTCAATCACTACAAGTGCAGTTAAGATAGTATTCAAATCTATTGGAGGAGTTAATATCAAATGTTCAGATTCTCAGTTCAGAGTTAATACACTTCCAGTAATAAGTCAAATTGAATTTGGAGCAGAAGGAAATTTCTCCAATGAAACATTACATTGTAACGTAACTTTCTCTGATGGTGATCCATCTCAAACTTGGAATGCTACATTCAATTTCTATAATCAATCAGGTGCTTTAGAATTAGCTAATGATACTTCTTGCACAAGCACTTTCTGTGAAGGTGATATTGGAATGGAATATACTATAGAAAATCTAAATATTACTTGCCAAGCATTTGTATATGATGGACATGAATTATCTGCTGATTCAAATGAAACTGTTATGGTTAATAATGTTCCACCATCAGTTCCAATACCTGAAGCTCCTATTAATGGAGAATCTAGATTTAATAACTCTGATGTAAGATTCAACTGGAGTTTATCAACAGATCAGGGAGTAGCACCAGTAACTTATGATTTATTAATCTATAATGATTCAGCTGGAACTCTTGTTATAAATGAATCAAATGATATTTCAAATATATATCAAGTAATTGATATGAATGATTTTGTAGAAGCAGATGGTTATGACCGATTATATTATTGGGAGGTTAATGCTTCTGATGGAACTTCTAACTCAACAAGTGCAGGTATTCAGAACTTTAGATTATGGGCATCAGGTGGAAACTGCACTTACCTTAATAACACAGAAATAATACAACCTCTTTCAAAGAAGTATGCTTCAACAATTGATATTGACCTACAGTTTGAACCAAAGTTTGCAGACTTCTGCCAGTATTCAATAACTGGTGGAATAGAAAACTTCACAGTTGCTTGTGATGAAAATACAACTTTTGATGTAGACTATGATGATAATTTCACTATGAGTATGTATTTTGAACATGTAGCATCTGAATCTGTTTGTGATAATACTATTGACTTTGAAGTAGCAAGATCATTAGATACTATTCCAACTTTCTATGTTGGAATAATGTTCTTCTTATTTGCAATAGCTGGAATGTTTATGTATCTTTCAACACAATACAAAGATGAGTTCCAAGTAACTAATGGATTACTTAAACTCGCTGGATTAGGAACTGCTGGATTTGCAGTGGCAATGGTGGGGTCAGGTCTTAGAGAATACATTAAAATCGCTAGTATTCATAATATATTCAATACATTTTATTTAGTAGTTATATTAATGATAACAATATTATGGTTCTGGAATTTATCATTATTATTAAAGAAATTGCTATTTGATTTAAAAAATAAATCAAAAAGTGTTAAATAAAATGGAGGAGTTAAAATAAATAAGAGAATGGGGTCAGATAAAATACGCGTATCAAAAAATTATAAAACGCTTGTTAATAGTGAGAGAAAGAAACTTGCCAAGCAGCTAGGTGTTAGCAAATCATTTTTTTCTGATGCAATTATATCTGAAATTATAGCAAACAAACTTTCAGGAAAACAAAGCAAATTAAGAATATCAAAAAAGAAGGTGGTAATATTAGCTTAGATGATATTTTCTCAATACCAATTGAATTGTTATATGTAGGTTTAACTATTTTTGCTGGTCTTTTAACTTATACTAAATTTAGTTCTTCAATTGCTAATATAGGAAACACAGAAGCAACAGCGTGGAGTGCAGATACAGCAAGTATATTAACAAGTCAAGCTGGTTATATGTTTGTAGGAATTTTAATTGCTTTAATAATCATATCATTAATACTAGCTGTTCAAATACCAACTGGAATTATATATACTCCAATTTTTGCTTTATTAACTTTAGTAGCTACTTGGTTTGCTTATCCTATTTCAATTAGTTGGGAAGCAATAACAGAAACAGGAGCATTTGCAGACTTAGCAACTTCTATGCAAGTAATAACTTTAATAATGTCTAAGCTTCCATTTATTGTTTTAATGGTTGGTTGCATACTCTCAGTTGTAACATTTGTTAGATACAGATCTGCTGGTGGAACTGGATTAGGAGATGGAATTGGAGGTGTTGGTGGAATATGAAAAAGTTATTGATACTTGCTTTTCTTCTTGTATTAATATCTCCAGTTGTAGCATTTGATACAGGTTGTTCTAAAATATCTACTGATTATATATTTTATGATGATAATGGAATTAATGAAGGTGGTGGAGGAATAGTTTATGATGTTGCTATTTCAAATCCAATAACAAATGATTTCACTATGTTGATATATAATGTTTCTTGGGGAAGTAGTAGTAATGGAGATTATCCTCAATGGGGTTTATTAAATAATCCAACAAGAAGAATTAAAATATATTGTGATGGTGGTGTTTTTAGATATAATAATGGTTCTGCAACAACAGCTTCAGCAATAGCTTGTTCTGCTGGAAACTTCTATGAAATAGAAGCACACATTAATAAAAATTCAGATTTAATTAATATTAGTTTTGATAGTGTATTGGGAATAACAAATGCAGAAGTAACTGCTGATATAGATAGTATATATACACAATGGAATAATCCTCCTGCAACATACCTTAATCTAACTGATTTTTATATATATGATGGAGATACTTGTCCTGGTTTAGCTGCTGCTGGATATAATATTTCAGCAGAATATAATACAACAGGAATTTCAAATACACAACAAGATTATATATTAACTATAAATATGAATGAAGGTTCAATTCCAGAAAATGTTCCTTATGTATTACTTAATTTTAATGGAACATTTTATAATACAACTGAATATAATATAACTTCTATTCAATCTAAATATGCAACAAAATTATATCTTCCAAATGTTACAATAAATGAAACTCTAAATTTCAATTGGAGTATAACTTGGTTTAATCAAACTACAAATATAACTGATGGAAACACATCTAATTTCACTATGCAAGATTTTAATTTCATATTAGATAATTGCACAATAGGAACTGCTGCTGCAATTAATTTCACTATGCTTGATGAAGAAACTTTATTACCTGTTTCTGCAACTATGAATAGTTTCTGGAGTTATAATTTCACAGATTTATTTAGTAATTATTCAACAGGTTCTTCTTCAACACATACATTCTGCATTTATCCATCAGATGTTACTTTAACATTTGATCTTGATGCAGATTATACAGCAACAGGTTATACTACAAGAACATATTTCCTTGATGATGCTAATTTAAATAATACAACTCAACAGATTAATCTTTATCTTGTTAATAATACCAACGCACTAGAGTTTCAAATGAGTTTGCTTGATGAAGTTGGTGATGCAATTCAAGGAGGTTTTATTCAAATTCAAAGATACTTTAGATCAACTGGAACAACTATAACTGTTGAAATAATTGAAACTGATTCTTCAGGTAGAAGTTTAACTGATTTAGATATTGAAGGAGCAGAGTATCAAACAGTTGCTATTGTTAATGGAATTGTAGTTCATCAAGGATTACCTTTCTCTCCATATTGTCCACAATCAGCAGTTGGAGAACCTTGCGAAAGAGAAATAAGATTAGGAACTGAAAGTTCTCCGTTATTACATAATACATATACAGGATTTGATTCATTATTATCATATAATAACGATACATTTCAGTTCACATATAGTTGGACAGATACAACAGGTTTATCACATACTGGAAGATTATATGTTATTAAGCAAGGATTAACTGAAATAGTTCTATGTGATACTAATTCAACTGGAGCAAGTGGGACAGTTACTTGCACAATTGATGCAACTAATAGAACTGGAGAAGTATTTGCTTATACATATAATACACATTCAGAAGAAGGTGGAGATCAATTTACAACAATTCTTTTTGATACATTAAATAAAGCATTAGGTATTGATGCAATCTTTTGGTCAATGTTATTATTATTTGCAACAGCTTGTATTGGATATGGAACACATTCTTTAATTAATACAGGTATCATATTTATTATGGGTTTATGGACAATTAAAATGATTGGATTTATAGCAATTCCTTATTATGCTTTGATGAGTATAACATCATTATTAATATTTGTAGTTTGGAGGTTGAAAGGTTCATAATGGCAATTCAAATGGAAAAGTGGATTGTTTCAGGAATGTTCTTTATGTTATTCATAGTTGGTTTCTCAACATTCATAGGTGGAACTATAAATGAATATGAAGGTTCAACTGTTAATACTTCTTTCAATACAACATACAATAGAATGTCTGAATTATATGATCAATCAGATTTAATTCAAGACAATATGATTAATAATGTAACTGTTGAAGGAGAAAAAGGAATAATTGCTAATGCTTTAGATGCTTTTGGTATTCTTAAAACAGCTTTCTTAAAAATTCCAAAAATATTATTTAACTCTTGGCAAATTATGTTTTCAAAACCTGCTGCTGGAACAAATCTTGGTGGTGGTGTAATATATACTTTAGCATATACACTAGGAATTCCAAATGAATTCTTATTCATATTAATTTCAGTTGCAGCAGTATTATTATCATTATCAATACTTAAATTAGTATTAGGAGCTAGGATATAATGGTTAATGTTTCAGTTCCAGATAACGCAACAATGATTAGTATGCTAGATTGGACTAATGAAATAACTGGAATAGGTAATGGAGAATGGGGAATTGCAATATTCATGATATTCTTCACATTTGTAATTCCTTTTATGTATCTAACAAGCATAGGTCAGAATAAAACAGAAGTTGCAATGCTTTGTAGTGTAATAAGTGCAGTTCTAATGTTCCTTTTAAGCTTAACAGGAATAGTTCCAGAAACAGCAGTAGTAACTATGATATTGCTTGGTGGAGTAGCAGCAGTTCTTCATTACTTTGAGAGCAAGTAAGTGGGTGCACTTGGGCACAAATCTATATAATAAACTATGTCTAATTTTTATTACAATTTAAGGAGGAAAAAGATATGGCAAATTTCGCAAACAACTTCTGGGAAATAATAACTGTAGGTATTTTCGGAGCAATCGGTCTGATTATCATGGCTAGTTTAGGAACTAGTGGTGGTTCAGGTTCAACAGCAGAAAACTGGTCTACATTATTTGGAGCACAACTTACTGGAAACGTCAGCATAATGGGTGTTGGAGTTATTTTAGTAATAATCGGTGGAGTTATGGGATTCTTAAAGTTTATTAAGAAATAAGCTGTAATTTAATATTATGGCAAATTTCGCAAATAACTTTTGGGAAATCATCTCAGTTGGTATATTCGGAGCAATAGGATTAATAATTATATATCAGTTGGGAAAAACTGAAGCTGAGAGTGCTGGATTAACTTGGAACGCAACTGCTGGTGAATGGTATCAATACAACGGATCTGAAAACATACTTAATTACTCTGTGATTCCAGCTTCAACAAATTGGAGTGGATTATTCGGATCACAAATAGTCGGTAATGTAAGTATCGTAGGAGTTGGAGTAATACTTGTAATCATCGGTGGAGTTATGGGTTACTTAAAGTTTATTAGAAAATAATAAACTTTCTTTCTTTTTTTTATTTAATTTATATTCAATATAGGAGGAAAAACTAAAATGTATGAAGTTAGAAAAAGAGAAGGAAATAAAATATTATACTTTTCAAGAAGATTCAGAACTAAAGCAACAGCTCAAAGAAATATAAATATGGTTAAAAGACAACTAAGAAATCATGCGATTATGGAAGGTAGAAAAGCAAGTTCTATGAATAAATTTTTGAAAGGTTATAGAATCGTTAAAGTAAAAACTAGGAGGAAAAAATAAAATGGTAATGAAGAAAAGGAAAACTACAAGAAGAAAACCTGTTAAAAAAGCACTTGTAATGCGAACATATCAAGTTAAATCAAAAGATGGGATTGGATTTGTTAGAGCAACAAGCACAGCAGATGCAATCAAGAAGCTAAAAAGTAGCAGAATAACTGCTTATTATTAAAGGAGGAAAAAATAAAATGGTAATGAAGAATAAAACTTATGTAACCTATGCACAATTATATTTTTTAGGACAACCTAAAGGTCGCAAACATATTGTAAGAATAACTGCAAATAATAAAACACAAGCATCTAAATTTGCAAAAGCTTATCATAAATCTTGGAGCAAATCAAATATAAGGAAAGGTTATGTATCAAAATATTTAGGTATTAAATAAGTTATTTCTATTATTTTTAATTCATTACTGTAACTCAATTACAGTTTCTTTGCACTATAGCAAACAATAGCTTATGCTCAAATCAAGGTGCTCTTTATATATTTCTTTTCCATATATCTTTATAAGAGGTGTTCGCACATTAAGTAACAAAATTATTATAAGTATCGCTTGTATCATATAATTAAAATGGAAAAGAAACAAAGCAAATGGTTTGATTCAATTCTGAATGAAGTTAGAGTAAGAAGAAACAGAGAACAGATTATAGTCAATCGGATAATAAGAAGAATTAATTGGCAAGGATATAATAATTGGAGAATGGATTAAATGCCAACTGCAAATGATATACAACATATGATATGGGTTAAGAGATGGGAAGATGCTATGAAAGACCCTGTGTTGCTAGAACAATATATATACTTAACAAAACGGAATGAAATTGCTGCTAGAATGAAAGAAAAGGCATTAAGATATAAAGATAATTGCACATTTATTTCTCTAATTGATTACCATCCAGAATTAAAAGGAAAGGAGGAAAATTACGATGATGAATGAACTAATAGAAGGTTATGAAATAGAAGAAGTAACAGATCCAACAAAGCTTTTTGATTATTTAAGCAAAGCATCTGGATTCTGGGCAAAAGAAAATGTTGTATGGTTTGAAAATGCAAAATTGTAAGGAAAATTGGTATAAGAATAAAGAACCTTTGGATTATTCAAGAGTAGATGAACTTGCACAATGGTTTGATGGACAAACTTTTGATTCTCAATTAGAAATAGAAAGAGAATTTGAGAGAATTAAAGATGATGAGTTGATAAATAGATTATATAGTGGTAAGAAAGTTTATTTGGGTAGTGGAGGTCAAGATGAATAAACTCAAAACTTTGAAAGATATTGCTGGTATGAGTGATATAAATGGCAATTGGATACATTTAGTTCATTTAAGACAAGAAGCAATACGTTGGATAAAGCAAATAAAAACTCCATTAAATGAAGATAATTGGAAGGAGTTTTTTAATATTGAAGAGGAGGATTTGAAATGAAAATAATATCTGAATATATAACATCAAAATTATGTGTAATTAGATTTAAACCATTTGATATTGATGTAAGTAAACATTTTGAGTTTGTAAAAAAGAAAGAAAGTAAAGGATGGGAACTTGAACACGTTGATATAGGAAATGGTTTATTAGTCTTTTTGAAGATGAAAGAATATGGGAGGTCAAAATCATTTGGTGGAATAGGAAAATGGTAAGTAATATATGTGGAGGACTTTGGAACGAGCATCCTTGTGGAATGTTTCCTTGGGAAGCTAACCTAAAGGTGTAGTAATTCCATATATATTAGCCAAAATGCCAATAATAAAAGAATGGTTCACATACGAGGAATATGAAAAGATACTTGAAATCAAAGTGGATTCTGGATTAACTTGGCACGATTTTATAATCAAAGCTTCAAAAGAATTTGAGAAAGGAATGTTAAAATGAAAAGAAAATCTAAACTATATTATTGTGAAAAATGCAATGATTATACTGGACAAGAAATAAGTGGTTGTTGTCCGAATTGTAGAACGCCAATACTGATTGTTGAATTGAGAGAATATAAAAGTAAGAATAAAATATTGTTATTCAAAGGACTAACTCTTTCACTTGTATTCTCTGGAATACTATTTTGGGTTATAACAATTATTGGTTTAATATATGGATGATGGTTTCTCAATTTGTTAAAAAAAATAAAACAAAATTAGAAATATACTTGAGAAGTGGATTAAAACTAACTATAAATAATTCTAAAATTGATATTGATAAATTGCAAGAGCAAATGAAAAGTGATGGAACAATCCGCTTTGATACTTATAATGAAATATTTGTGATTAGAATTGAAGATATTGAAAGCTTTTGCTTGGTGAAGGAATGAAAAATAAAAAACTAACAGCTATTGGAATATTTTTATTATATTTTATGTGGTATGTTATATTTAATTTATTTAAAGGAATAAGATTTCAAAGTTTGACAATACTAGAAACAACTTTGATTATAGGAACTATTTGTTTAGTTCATTCACTATTAACAAAATGTAACTGGGGGATAATTTATTGTTTAATCAATAATAATAAATATGAAAATCCTTAATCTATATGTAGGTATTGGTGGAAATCGTAAGCTATGGGGAAATGAACATCAGATTACAGCAGTTGAAATTGATCCAAAGATTGCTGCAATTTATCAAGAGTTCTTTCCAAATGATGAAGTGATTGTTGCTGATGCACATGAATATTTATTAAAGCATTACAAAGAGTTTGATTTTATATGGAGTAGTCCGCCTTGTCCTAGTCATAGTCATATTAGAAAAGAACTTGCAGTAGAAACTGGTCAGAATGAAGCTATATATCCAGATATGAAATTATATGAAGAAATTTTGCTGTTAAAACATTTTTTTAAAGGAAAATGGATTGTTGAAAATGTAATTAGTTATTATAAACCTTTAATCAAACCATTAGAAGTTGCAAGTCATTATTTCTGGAGTAATTTTCATATTAATCAAATCAAAACAAAATGTAGAACTCACATGGGAACGATTGAAGAATTAGAGCAAAGAAAAGGATTTGATTTATCTAAATACTCAAATATAGATAAACGCAAGATACTTCGCAATTGCGTTGAACCTGAAGCTGGATTACATATATTCAATTGTGCATTTAAATTCAAACAGGAGAAATTGATATGAATAGAGTATTTTGCAAGAAACATTATAAATTATTAAAGCAAAGTAGTAAGAAAGAATGGTTAATGTGCATTTGGGGTTGTATCTATGATAAAAAAACTAAAAAAGAGGTTAGATTAATATGATTAAATATATTATATATGGATTCATTTCAATCTTTATATTAACTTTATTTCTTCAAAGAATTGAATGGTTTAGAAATGTTCTTAACAAATATTTAAATAACAGAATTGGGCAAAAAGAAGATTGCCAAGAAGGATTAGAAATTTATTTAAATAAGTAATGTTTAGAATAATAACATCAATACATCTCACAAATGGCATAAACTGGTGGATATAGTTTTTTAATCTTCTCTATATCCACCTTCCGTTAATTTTTCAATTTTATTATATACTCTAGCATAGTTTCCGATGGAACGTATGGAACTAAAAAAAATAATAGAAAGGGTTATATATTATATGAATATATATATATTATATTTTATATAAATATATAAAATAATATAAAATAAGGTATAAAAATTAAAATGAAAACAAATAAAATAGTATCAATTGATGTTGAACTTGCGAAACGAGCTAAAGAAGAAATAGATAACTTCTCTGCATTTGTAGAAGATGCACTAAGAGATTATCTACAAAAATATAACGTAGAAGATCTAGAAGAATTAAAGAAAGAGTTAGATAAATTAATAAAATCTGGAACTGAAACATATTTAAAAATGAGTGAAAGAATCAAAACATTAAAATTTAATGAGAAAAATAGAATTAAAAATATCAAAAAAGATGTAGAATCTTGCCCAGAATTGCTAAATTTAACAGAAGAACAAATTAAAGATAATAATCTTTTAGGAGATTTAGTTAATATGATTAGGAAAAAATATAATACTAGAATTGGAGTATTTGATATTATAGAATATTATAAAATTAAGAATGGAGAATAAAATGAAAGGTAAGAAAAAATGCCAAATGTGCCATAATATATATGATTTTAATATTATGTTTCTATTAGTAAAAATAGAAGGTGGATTAAAAGTAAATTATATAATATGTCCAGATTGTAAGTTTAAAATAAAAGGAGAAAAGAAAAATGCCACAAAATATAGAAAAGATTGATCTATGGTTAGATAATCCAGATCAATCAAGAATTTCAAATGTAGTTAAGATTGATTTTAAATTTCCTTGCACTTGGACAATATTAGATTTAGCAGATCTAAAATTAATAATAGAAAAGTGGATTGAAGGAGAAGAAATGAAGTATCCTTTAGATAAAGATGTTGGATTACATAAAGGAGATGAACGTGGAAGATGGATGCTATATAAATTTATAAAAGATATATTTGATAACCATAATCTCAAATTGAGAGAGGAAACCAAAAATGGAAATTGAAATGAGAGAATGCAAGAAATTTGAACCAGTATGTATACCAGATGAGGTATATAGTGCAGTTGTGGCACATGTAGAAGAAAGAGAATTGAAATATGGAATGAGTTTAATAATAGGTTTTAGTATTATACAACCTGGAGAACATCATGCAAAGATTGTAGAAGGAATAACTTCAGCATCTTTAAATGATAAAACAAAATTATATAATTGGATTCAAGCAATGGGTTTGAAAGATATTAAAATTGGAGAAAAGCTTAATACAGAGAGCATTAAGGGTGCAACTTGTAGAATTATAACTGAAACAGATAATAGAACTGATCAAGAAGGAAGGGTATTTAAGCAAAGCAAAGTTGTTAAAGTTCTCCCATTAGTAGGGAAGGAAAATAAATGAAAAAATATAAAATAAGTAGAGTTTTAATTGAAGAAGAATACAATGCTGTTGTAGAAGCAGAAACAGATGAATCTGCACGTTCAGAGTTTCATAAATTATGGAAGTCTGGAGAAATAGAACCAATAAATGTAAGATTTGAGGAAGTTGAAATGGAAGATTTAGATAATCCAGTAATAGAAGAAGTAGAAGAAGAAACTGATTCTGATGATGAAGATGATGAAGATTCTGATGAAGATGATGAAGAACTTGAAGATGATGAGGATTAAATAATCCTCTTTTTTATTTTTTTAGAAAGTGTTATATATTATTATAATATTATTATATAATGTTTTGTGAATGCAAGAGATGCAAACATTATTGGGAATCAAGAGCAAAAGAATTACCAAAAGAATGTCCAGCTTGTAAGTCTTATAAATGGAATATAGAATTAATAAACAAAACAAAGGAGGATAAAAAAGATGGTGGACTTAGGATCTTTAAGTAGTTTTGCTCCAGCTGGAATTAATTTAGCTGGAATGTTATCAACAGTTATGACTTTAGTTCTTTGGGGTGCAATTGCTATTGGTGGAGTATTTTTTGTTAAAAAATATTTAGAACAAGAGAAATATAATTATAGAATAGATATTTGGAGAGTTCAGCAAGGTTCTGCAATTCCAATTATTGAAAGAGATATAAAAGCTGGTTACTTTATAAATAAAGTTAAAAATCAAAGAGAATTTAGAACAGATCGCAGAGGATTAACTGATTTAATCTATAAAATTGATCCAAAACATATAATCAAAGATGGAAAGAAATATAGATTGTTTTTTAGATTAGAAGGCGACAGATATTGTTATTCATTTATTCCAAAAGCTTGGAGAAATAAAAAAGGTGAGAAAGTAATAAAATTAGAAGTTGAAGATGGGTCAATAGTATCACAAGCAATATCAAAAGACAGGTTAATTAGAGAAAGACATCAAGAAGTAAGCAAACTCAAACAATATGAGCAACTTCTTATTTCCATGATGGTTGTAATAGTATTAATATTATTGATATATTATGTATCTGGTGCAGCTAGAGATGCTATGAGTGAAGTTGCAGCAATGAGAACAGTATGCTTACAGTCAGGAGGATGGTTAATAGGACTATTACCAACAAAATGGTTGAAGAAAATATAAGTTTCACACCAAAAGAAGCAGAAGAACTTGAACAATTAGAGGAAGAACAAAGAAGATTAATTGTTCAAAAGCAACTTCAAGTAATCAAGGCAAAGAACAAAGCATTAAAGGAACAAATCAAAGGCAAAGGATTACTTGATTTGCTATTAGACAGGTTTGGAAAATGAAATTAAATAAAATAGAATATGTTAGTAGGGCAATAATATCTGGGTTAGCTATAGTATCTTTCACAAATTTTATAGGAACAGAAAACATATTCAAATACTTAATAACAATATTCGCATTAGTATTAATATTAAGTTTTTGGGTAGAAAATGCAAATCATATTGTGTATAAGAAATGAAAAAGCTTGAAATATATCTTAGAAGTGGATTAAGATTAGATATTAATAATCCAAAAATAACAGTTGAAGAAATTCAAAAGAAACTAAATGATGTTGGAACAGTTCGCTTTGATGTTAAAAATGAAAGTTTTGTTATTAGAATAGAAGATATTGAAGCAATTTGTATGGTGGATAAATGAAAAAGAGGTATTTAAAATGGAAGAAAAACTATTTAATTTAATAAAGGTAATAATTGCAGTTGGTCTATCTTATGTAATAGGATTTTGGACTGCTTGGAGATTAAGAATTAAATCATAAAATGAAAAAGATTAAAGAGTTTATATTAGAACCAACAATATTCCTAGACAGTCCTTTCAAGAAAGTTATATATCTTCTTGGGTGGTTTTTCTTTGCTGCAATATTAAGTGGATTAGTTTATTACATTTTGTTAATAATTTAGTTTCTTAACTTTGTATTTAAGAACATACAAACAATAGAAACCCTTATAAAGGTTCTTTTCTTTATTATAGATATGAAACTCGCTGGATATTGTAGAGTAAGCACAAAGGAACAGAATTTAGATAAGCAAATAGAATCCATAAAAAGATATTGTGAATTTAAAAAAATTGATTTTGATATATTTCAAGAGAAAGCTTCTGCTGTTAAAGAACGATTAGAGTTTGATAAAATGATGCAGTTAATATTAGAAGGAAAATATGATGGATTGATTGCAACTGATTTGGACAGAGTGGGAAGATCTGTTATGGGATTATCAAATCTTATACATCAATTGAAAGATGCTGATAAAACATTCATTATAATTAATAGGAATATAGATACATCAACAACTCAGGGAAAGCTAATGTATAATATCTTTGCTTCATTTGCTGAATTTGAAAGAGATATTATAAGAGAAAGATTACAAGCTGGAAAGAAACATACTGGAAGATATGGTGGAAGAAACAGAACAAATATTCCAAAAGAAGCTATGATAAAACATTATCAAGATGGAGCATCTTATGAATATATAGCTTCAATATTTAAAGTTCATAGATCAACAGTTTATAGAAGATTAAAAGAATGGGGTGTAATCAAAGATGAAAACTAAAGTTCAAACAATAGGAGAAATATTAATGCTAGGATTAATGATCACAGGAATAGTAATTGGAATTAAGTTTGCAGTAACAGAACCTTGCACAGTAGAAATTGAAGATCCATGTGGACAATGTGAAGCTGCTGGATGGATGGTTACAGATCCAAATGCTAGATTAAGATATAATTCAATTAATATTTCAGGAGTAGAAAATGTTTCAAAGAATTAAAGATAAAATAGCAGATAAAAAAATAGAAGCTAAAGGTCGGAAAGATGCAGTTAGAAATCTTTCTCAGGATTGGGGAACAAAGATTACTAACTTTATATTCCGAACCAATAAAACTTCGGAGGAATGGTTGGAATCAGTTAATGCTTCACGTAAAGAAAGAGGCAAACCACCTATTAAAAGATTATGAAAGAAAGAACTGAATTGAAATTAGAATATATATCTTATATTATCGGAACTATATTTGGAATAGTGATATTTAGTAGATTACAATTAGGAGGTATTTAATATGAAAACTGAAGCTGAGATAAAACAGAAGATTAAGAATGTAGAATATTTCATAGGCGTTGCTAAGAAAGCAGATATGAAAACTGAATGGTATTTTCTTAAAGGATTAGAAGCTGCACTTAAGTGGATTGATATAGGTTGATAATATAATATATTATCAATTATATTTTTATTTATTATTACTGTTTAGTATAACAGCGATTAAAAGTTTTAATCATTGATTAAAAGATTTAATTTTTTATCATTCTCTTTAATCGCGCGTGAGATATTGTATAAATCAAAGCTTCAATTTCTTCTTACGTTTAAACGCAAGTAGTGCTATATGTGATATTTTTTTAGTTCCATTGTCTTTCAATATATATTCTAATTCTCCACGATCCATATAATTATAAATTGTTTGATTACTAACGTTTAATTTCTTTGCAATTTGTGGTGCTGTATAATATACTTCATTACTTTCATCAAGAACCATTCCTTTCTTCTTTATGTATGCTGTCCATAATTCCATATCATTAAACTTGCCAAAGCTTTCCTTAAAGATTGTTCTTGGGTATATAATTTTAGAACTCCATTTATCCTTATGAATTTTATCAATCATTTGTTTATTATATGCTGCAAATCTTCCACGTTTAGTAACTCGCAATAATCCTTTAACTCTATGTTCTCTGATGTATCTGTCTATAATATTAAATCTTGGAACGCAGATGCAAATGAATAAATTATATTGTCTGATTGCTGTGAACAATCTTATAAGCTCTTTAACTTCTCCTTTCATAGCATCTCTGCTAAACATTACCAATGCTCCTTCATCAATTAATATTGCATTACCTTTCTTTGATGTTTTAATCTGCATTTTGAAATCATCAAGATTAAAAATTATTCTGTCTACATTAAAAGTTGGATCTATATATTTGCATATATGAAGTGCTAATGTTGTCTTACCAACTCCTTCATATCCTTCAACACACATGATATAGTCTTTATCATCTTGAACAATATCTTTTCTAATAAAATCTAAATTTGTTTTAATCTTTTCCATTATCGCATACTTTGATTAACATCTTCTTTTTCTAATTCTATATTTAGAACTCCAATGTCGTATAAAGCACCTTCAATAATATTATACAATCTAATTCCTTCTGAATAAGAAAGCTTTCCAATTTCTAATTGATACTTTTCTAAAACTTTCAATTCTTCATAAGCAGCTTTTGTTTTTGAATTTCTTTTTAGAGTTGTTCTTAATATTGAATATAATGAAATTAATTCTGTAGAGAAACTAATCCAGTAATTATTTTTTTCCATTTCTTTTTCAGGTGCTAACTCTTTATTTGAAGGAATACATCTAAAAGATTTAAGATGGTGATTACATAAATAAAAACTTTCAATCATTTTATATTTAATTATATTATATGCTGGAATGATAAACTTTTCATTTTCAACCATAATATTAATAATAATATTATAATATATATATTTTTCTATATATAGTAGAAAGAATTATATAATATTAAAGTTTTATAATAATTGATGGTTAGGAGTAGAGGTAATCTTCAACGTGATGTTGCAGTTCTAGAGAGTGAGAAAAAGTCAGGTGTAATCTCTGCTGGTGGATTAAAAAACCTAGCATTATCAAAAGCAAAATTAAATATTCTTAAACAAACTGGAGGAACAGATATTTCTGATTCTGGAAAAACTGTATTTAAAAAAGTTCCTTTTAGAACTGTTGGTGGAAAAAAATTAATTCCTATAGCTACATCAGATATTTCAAAAGGAATAACAACTGTAAGAGGTGTTAGAGTTTCTCCAGGAGTTGCAGCAAGAGTTAATCAAATAAATAGAGAAGAACGAGCAAGAAATATAAAAATACAAAGTTTCCTTTCTCCTAAAGATCCATTTGGAGAAAGAAAGAATGGTTTTAGTTCTTTTACACCAGTGCCATTAACTCCAAAAGAAAAATTTCTAATTGCTGAAGAAAAAACATCTAAGAAACTTGGAGAGAAGTTTCCAAAAGTATTTGGTTCAAAGGATTCTATATTATCAACACAACAACTTGGAGAAGAAAGAGGAAGCAAAATAAGATTAGCAGAGAAACAAAAGAGAATAATATTAATGAGAGCAGCTGGTGGTAGAGGAACAACTGAAACAGAACTTCAACAAGGTAAGTTTAAGAAAAGCTTTTTAGAAAAAATAGCAACTAATGATGATTTCATTTCTTATGAAGCTGGAGTTAAAGATGCAATTAGAACAAGACCAATTACTCAAGGAACTTTATTTGTAGTTAGTATGCTTTTATCTGGTGGAACAACTTATTTAGCAAAAAGTGGAGCAATAGGTCGAGCAGCTTTAAAGTATCCAAAGTTAGCTAAGATGGCAAGGAAAGCTCCTAAAGGAATTGCTTTAATATATGGTGGAGCAAAAACTGTTGAAGTTTATTCTCAACCAACAAGAGATATGAAAGCAAGAAAGCTTGGTTCAATTTCAACAGAAGTTTTATCAATGTATTTGGGTTCAGCAGTTGGTTCAAAAATAGGTGGAAGAATAGATACAAGTAAAAGACCATCTTTTGCAAAAAAAAGATTAGAAGTATCAAAGAGGTCAAATAAAATTATTAGAAAAAACAAAATTGAAAATGGAGAGAAATTTGAAGAAGTATCTGTTAAAAAAATTAAAAATATGAAGAAAGCTAAATTTAAAACAGGAGATGAAATAACAATTGGAAAAAGTGATTTATTAAAAGGAAATGTTCCAAAGACACCTAAAGGAAAGAGATGGCAACTTAATTTTGAATCTTCAGATATTCCAACTAAAACTTCAAGTGGAACACAAATGTTCTTAAAGCAAAAATACAGTTATTTTAAATTAGTTAATAAAAATACTCCATTAAATGCTATTGAAAAAAGATTATTAGGTTCTGTTGGTGGAAAGCAACTTAAAATACCAAAGGAAAGATTAATAGCATTAAGAAAAGCGACTGCAAAGATTCCAAAGAGAACAATCAAAGTTCCTAAAGGTATTAAGGTTTCTAAGATAAAGAAAGTTAAAATACCTAAAAAGGTTAAAGTTCCAAAGAAAGTTAAAATAAGAGTTCCTGTTAAAAAAGTTAAAGTTAAAGTTCCTAAGAAAGCTAAATTAAAAACAGTAACAATTAGAAAGCAATTAGATTTTTCAAAAGCTAATAAGATTAAATTAAAGAAAGCACTTTCAAAGAACTCTAAAGCAGATTTAGTTAAGGTAGCAAAGAAGCTAGGAGTTATTAAGAGAGGAGTTCCAAAGAAAGCTACTATTATTAAGAATCTATTAATACTTATTCCAAATCTTAGTTCAGCACAATTGAGAGCATTAGCAAATTCATTAAAGACTGGAAATATAACTGGAGCAGCTACTAGAACTAAAACAAGAACAGCTATTAGAACTAAAACTAAAACTGCTACAAGAACATCTACTAAAACAAAAACTAAAACAAAAACATCTACTAAGTCAGCATCAGCTTCTAAATCTAAATCTAAGTCTGCATCAGCTTCTAAATCTAAATCTAAGTCTGCATCAGCTTCTAAATCTAAATCTAAGTCTGCATC